>Ga0172368_10000013_pt1 | contig 233897 bp, 183 predicted proteins | sample Lak11m_FD_114540 | JGI IMG/M metagenome (GOLD analysis project Ga0172368, IMG submission 114540) | Freshwater microbial communities from Kabuno Bay, South-Kivu, Congo - kab_022012_11m | ecosystem: Environmental > Aquatic > Freshwater > Lake | place: Democratic Republic of the Congo...
CATAACAATAGTGAGCGACTCTTGTTATGAAAATTCTTGCCTGTCGCGGAAACTCCTGCTAAGCCACGAAAAAATGTGAAAAAAGTGGCGGGAGACGCCTGCAGCTAAAAACGGAGCTCCTGGCTCACAGGCACCCCCTCTTGCCAATCCTCATTTCGCCTGTTATGCTGCAGGTATCATCACCATGGCAGTCAGCGATGACGCGGCGCCGGTGGATGCCGACGCGCACACAGGGTGATGTGCAGGTCGTGGGCGTGAGAGAGGAGACCCTGGGAAATGATCCGTGCACGAGCCGGGTTTACATTGATTGAGATTCTGGTGGTGGTGGCCATCATCGCCGTGCTGGTTGCACTTCTGTTGCCGGTGCTCTCCAAAGCGCAGGAGAAATCCCGCCAGGCCACCTGCCTCAGTAACCAGCACCAGCTCTACCTCGCCTTCGATGGTGCGACAATTGACAACCAGGAAACCTTCCCCGGCACCGCCGGCGTGGCGGATGGCGCCCTGTGGCGCAAGGAGCTCGATCCCCAGGCCAAATCGACAAAAATTTGGCGTTGCCCCAGCCGTAAAGATGCGCAAGGCGATACCGATTACGGCCTCAACTTCAGCGTCTACGGCCAGTCACGCGCCGCCATGCGCGATCCGGTGAATACGCTGCTGATCGCCGATGCCAACGCGCCGTTGATCCAGACGGGCGCCGAGATCGACGCGAAACGTCACAACGACGGCTACATCGCCGTGTTTGGCGACGGCCACGTCGAATCCGCCGGGACGATGCATAACACGAAGGTGATCTTTCAGGATGGGGATGAAGGTGATGTGCTCTGCTTCGGGATCGATTTTACGCCGATCAATTTTTCGAGTGAAGTGAGCGCGAAAGGGCAGAGCAGCTCGTTCACTGAAGGCGATGTGGTGCTTCTGACCAATAGCGCCAAAACCGCGATCACGCCGAAAGTGACCGTGTCCGGTGGTGAGACCGCGCCGGCGCAGGGGCTGATCCCCGGCGTCTCGCCGTTGTCGATCGGACCGGGGCGATCTCGTGCCTTCACCCTGCAGTGCCGCACGGCATCCGGTGGAGCGAAAGTCGAGACGGTCTATACCTTCGGGGCGGAACCCAACGCCGTGACATTCTACGTCCGGGAAAAGGTCGTTGTCCCAGGAACCTGATCTGCTTTCTGCAGGAGCATTATCATGGATGTCAGCCGAAACCCCGCGCACCACGCACCGCGCCAACAGCGCCGCTTGCAGTGGAACCTGTCGTTCCCGGTGTTGATGAAGGAGATGCGCTCGCGCATGCGGGGCATCCGCGCCCCTATCCTGCTTTTCATCACCACCGGATTGACCGTGCTGGTGGGGTTGCTGATCATCGGCATGCAATGGAGCTCCTTTTCCGACGGATCCGGCAACAACTACAACAACATGGCGGAGATCGGCAAGTCGCTCTTCATCGGGCTGGTCATCCTGGAAGGCATCCTGTGCAGCCTGATCGCCCCGGCGCTCACCGCTGGCGCCATCTCCATCGAACGAGAGCAACAGACCCTCGAGCTGCTGTTGCTCACCCGCCTGTCATGCACGAATATCATCCTCGGCAAACTGCTCTCCTCACTCGGGTTTCTGCTGGTGGTGCTGCTCTGCTCGCTGCCGGTGTGGGCCATCTCCTTCCTGCTCGGTGGCACCGACCCGGGGCAACTGTTCTGGTCGCTGGCGATGATCTTCGTCAGCGTCACCTTCTTCGGCGCCATCGCCCTGTATTGCTCCACCCGCTTCGCGAAAACGGCCACCGCGGTGGCGGTCGCCTACTGTTTCTGCATCCTCTGGCTGGCCGTCATCCCGATGTTCCTCGGGCTCTTCGCGAGCATTTACGGGTATAACGGCAGCTATACCGACCTGGCGGCATCGAACTGGCGGGATATCCCCTTTGTCGTCTTCGCCTCCGGCAGCTGCGCCGTGCTGGCGCTGATTCCGACGACCATCCTCTCCATTCTCATCGGCCTGGTGTTCCGCCACTCCCTGTCGCGTATTGCCAATATCCTGCTCTGGGCCGGCATTGCCGTCATCAGCCTGGTGGCGCTGGTCTCCTACCCCTCCACCATTGGCGACATGGTGCAATCCTCTAATGTCCTGGTCCTGATGCTCGGCAACCCGGTGGTGGCCATTGCCGGGATCGTTGCACCGGATATCTTCACCAACGGCCCGAGCACTTCCACCTTCCTCCAGCACTCGTTCGTCCCGATCACCGCCGGCATAACGCTGTTCTGCGCGCTGCTGGTGGTCGCGCAATCGGTGCAGGAGCTGAAACGGCTGCGCAACGGCCCGCCGGATCTCAAGGCGAAGCTGCGGCGACGGAAAGCACAGCCCGCCGCCACTCCCCCGGCACCGGTGGCGTAGCCACCCCGGCACCGGTGGCATAAGTTGCCGTTTGTGCAGTGATTCAGCCCTTCACGTTCGGAAAAGCACTCAAACGTTCAAAGGAATGCCTCGCGTCGCATCGTAATAATGAGGCATCCACTACTCGTCTCAGGAGGAGTCCACATGGCGACGATCCTCTCCGTTGAGCAGGTCCTCGCGCTGGCGCCGGATGCCGGCGCCGCCAAAGCCGGGCAGGGGTTGGCGAACAAGGGGAAATGGGTCACCCTCGGGCGCGCGGAGGGCGCGGCCTGGGGTGAATGCTCCGGCAGCGCCAGCACCCCGTACCAGACCCAGATCGACCTGAACGGCCCCGCCTTCAAATGCTCCTGTCCAAGCCGCAAGTTCCCCTGCAAGCACGGTCTCGGGCTGTACCTGCTGCTGGCGAACCAGCCCGGCAGCTTCCCGCAAGGCGAGCCGCCGGCGTGGGTGGCCGCCTGGCTGGCCGGTCGCGCCAAACGTGAAGAAAAGAAGGCCGTCGAGCCGGTCGCGGAGCCGAAACCGGTGGACGAAAAGGCGCAGGCCAAACGGGCCGCCAAGCGCCTAGATAACGTGACGCACGGCCTGCAGGAGCTGGACCTGTGGCTGTGCGACCTGGTACGCCAGGGCCTGGGGGCGGCGCAGGCGCAGCCGCGCAGCTTCTGGGAGAACACGGCGAAACGCATGGTGGACGCGCAGGCCTCCGGCATCGCCCGCTTGGTGCGGCAGATGGCGGATATGCCGTCCTCCGGCGAAGGCTGGCAGGAGCGGCTGCTCGAACGCCTGGGTAAGCTGCACCTGCTGCTGGAACGCTATAAACGCATCGACACGCTGCCGGAGTCGGCGCAGGCCGACCTGCGCGCGCTGATCGGCTTCACGCAAAGCCAGGAGGAGCTGCTTGCCGGCGAGGGCATCGCCGACCGCTGGGTGGTACTCGGCCAGCGCGTGGAGCGTGAGGACCGCCTGCGCGTGCAGCGCACCTGGCTGTGGGGCGCCCACACCGGGCGCATCGCGCTGATCCTGCAATACGCCGCCGGCAAGGAGGTCATCCACTCCCTCCTCATCCACGGCACGCAGCTCGACGCCGAGATCGTCTTCTACCCCGGCGCCTACCCATTGCGCGCGCTGATCAAATCCCAGCAGCCCCCGGAAAGCGCACCGCCCGCCATCGCTGCATATGCGACCGTCGCGGAAGCGTATAAAGCCTATGCCGGCGCACTGACGAAATACCCGTGGCTGGAACAATTCCCGCTGGCGCTCGACGCTGCCTACGCCGTGCAGCGCGACGACCGCTGGTTCGTGCGCGACGAAGCCGGCCACCTGCTGCCCGTGGCGCCGGACTTCAAATACCCCTGGGAGCTGCTGGCGTTCAGCGGCGGCCACCCGGTGTCGCTCTTCGGCGAATGGGACGGCGACCGCCTGCTGCCCCTCGGCGTGTGGACGAAGGAGCGCTTCGTGCCGCTCACCGCAGTCGAGGAATGATATGGAGTGCGGTGGCTCGACACCGCTTTCACTTTCCGTAAGGTGATCGGGATAGTCTTACGGTGGGCCTATCCACCGGTCACCGTTAACAAATCGATAGGCCCACCGTGAGACTATTGCGGAAGCCTTACGCAGAATGAAAGCGGCGTCGAGCCGCCGCACTCCGAAAAGGAGGCTTGCATGGACGTCTGGGAACGTTTGACCGGAACCGCCGTATTGGGCACCGCACGCCAACCTGTAGACCTTTCCGCCGACGGCCCGCTGGGCACAATGCTGGCGAAGCTGCAGGGGCAGGACGCGGAGCATCAACTGCTTGGTGCAGCGGCAATGGTGTCGCTGTATCGCCGCGCAGGAACCGCGCCGCCGGTGAATGAGGAACCATTGCCCGTGCCGGCAGCCGTTGATGATCGGCCGGCGTGCCCACCCCGCGCGCGGGAGTGCCTGGCGGTGATGCTTGGCGGGCAGCACGCCGAAGTGTTGCCCGAGTGGCTGGCGCTACTGAAGCAATCAGACGCACGGGTGCCCGAGGAACATCTGCCGGCGCTGTTGGAGATTGGCAGTAAGAAAAAGGAATTGCGCGAAGCCATTGCCGCCGTCGCCGGTGGGTACGGTCGCTGGTTGGCCGCGGGCAATCCCGCCTGGCGCTACCTCCTCGCCCTGATTGCGCCGGACAGCCTGCGCTGGGAAGACGAAGAGGCTGATGTCCGCGTTGAGCTGCTGAAGCGCCTGCGAGCTACCGATCCGGACCGCGCCCGCGAGCTGGTGCAATCCACCTGGGGCGCGGATACCCCGAAGGACCGTGCCGCCTTCCTGGAAACATTCCGTATAGGATTGAGCATGGGGGACGAGCCGTTCCTGGAATCGGCGCTGGACGACAAACGGAAAGAAGTACGCAGCGCTGCAGCCGACCTGCTCGCCTGCCTGCCGGAATCGCGGCTGGTAAAGCGGATGCAAGAACGGCTGGAGTCGCTGTTGATCTTCACCCCCGCGCAGCCGATGAAGCTGCTGCCGCCGTCGCCGGCGAAGAAGGCAAAGGTGACGGTGAACCTGGCCACGTTGCAGAAGTGCGACAAAGCGATGACCCGAGATGGCCTCGACGCGCCCTCGCAGTACGGGGGCTTCGGCAACGCCGCCTGGTGGTTGCTGCAGATGGTCGGCCGCGTCCCACCTGCCTGCTGGACCGCACGCTGGGGTCTTACGCCGGCGGATGTCATCGCCGCGACCGAGGGCGACGAGTTCAGACGGTCGCTGCTGGAAGGTTGGGCGCAGGCGGCTGTGCGGACCGCAGAGGTGGAGTGGGCGCTGGCACTAGTACCACTATCTTACGGGAAGAACAGGCCAATTACGCTCACCACTCTGTATGATCTGCTGCGGCCAGTTCCGCTCGATCGCTGGATCGAATCCGTATTCACGCTTGCGCAGGAACTTCAATATCATTTATCGGCTGAAATGCTATTTGAAGTTATGCCGGCACCATGGGACGTGACGCGCACGACGGCTGTACTAAAACTCATTACTCGCGGGACCGCCTCCATCGGCATCGCTTCGAGCAACAAGTTGTATATACTCATACACACCCTTGTTGCCCTCGGCATTTACGCCCATCCTTCCTGCTTCTCGCACGCGGAGCGGGAGGCGCAGGGGCTGCTGGACCGCACGCCGTCTGGGAGTCGGGAATTTGTGGAGCGAAATGTTCAAAATTGCTTGATGGCATTACAGCTTCGCACTGCGATGTACCGGGCATTCGGTAAGGAGACACAATGACCACTGAAATTCTGCGCCAACACGCCGAGCAGCAATTCGCCGAAGAGCTGGACGAGCTGGCGAAGGCCGACACCAAGCCGCGGCCGCCGAGTTGGAAGCTGTCGCCGTGGGCGGTGGCGACGTATCTCCTGGGCGGCAAGCTGCCGGGCGGCTTCACCGTGTCGCCCAAGTATATCGGCCAGCGGCGCATCGTGGAAATTGCCGTCTCCACGCTGGCGACCGACCGCGCGCTGCTGCTGCTGGGGGTGCCGGGCACGGCGAAGACGTGGGTGTCCGAGCACCTGGCGGCGGCCATCAGCGGCGATTCCACGCTGCTGGTGCAGGGCACGGCCGGCACCGCGGAGGAGGCCATGCGCTACGGGTGGAACTACGCCCGGCTGCTGGCGGAAGGTCCCACCCCCGCCGCGTTGGTGCCCAGCCCGATCATGAATGCCATGAAGGACGGTAAAATCGCCCGTGTGGAGGAGCTGACCCGCATCCCCGCCGACGTGCAGGACACGCTGATCACCATCCTCTCCGAAAAGTGCCTGCCCATCCCCGAGCTGAACGATGAGGTGCAGGCGCGCAAGGGCTTCAGCGTCATCGCCACCGCCAACAACCGCGACAAGGGGGTGAACGAGCTCTCCAGCGCCCTGCGCCGGCGCTTCAATACGGTGGTGCTGCCGCTGCCCGACACGCTGGAGGAGGAGGCGGAGATCGTGCAGCGCCGGGTGGAGAGCCTGGGCCGCATGCTGGAGCTCCCCGCCGAACCACCCGCGCTGGAGGAGATCCGCCGCGTGGTCACCATCTTCCGCGAGCTGCGCGACGGCGTCACTGCCGACGGCAAAACGAAGATCAAATCTCCCAGCGGCACGCTGAGCACCGCGGAAGCCATCTCCGTCGTCAACCAGGGCCTGGCCCTCGCCGCCCATTACGGCACCGGCCGCCTGCAAGCCCCCGACCTAGCCAGCGGCCTCGTTGGCGCCATCATCAAAGACCCCGTCCAGGATAAAACGATCTGGCTGGAATACCTGGAAACGGTGGTCAAGGAACGCGGGAACTGGAAGGACTTATACAAAGCTTGTAAGGAGAATATTTAACAGGGATGGATAGGATAGAACATTTAAAATATCATCCTATCCATCCTGACCATCCCTGTTAGATTCTGACAGAGAAAACATAGCATCAAAAGGAGAATGAATTATGGCATTGTTGCATGAAGAGATCACCGAAAAGATACTGGAAGCGAGTTTTGAGGTTGCAAAGGAGCTGGGTACGGGGTTCCTTGAAGCGGTGTATGAAAAATCGCTGCAAGTAGCGTTGGAGCAAAAAGAATTTAAGGTACAAACGCAAATCCCGGTCTCCGTATATTTCCGTGGTTTGGTGGTCGGACAGTATGTGTGCGATCTGCTCGTCAACGATCTGGTCATCGTCGAATTGAAGACGGTCCGCGCACTCATGCCCGAGCACCTGGCGCAAGTGATTAATTATCTGAAGGCAACAAGGATGGATGTCGGCATGCTCATCAATTTCGGCCGACCAAAGATAGAATACCGAAGGTTACATCGTGAACCCTAACTATCCTATCTATCTTATCTATCCCTGTTAAATACACCCATGCACATCTTTGGAATTCGACATCACGGACCCGGGTCGGCTCGCAGCCTGCGGGCGGCGCTGGAGGAGATACGGCCGGATTGCCTGCTGGTGGAAGGCCCGCCGGACGCCGCCGGGGTGTTGCCGCTGCTGGCGCATGCGGAGATGCGGCCGCCGGTAGCGCTGCTGGTATACGCGCCGGACGAGCCGCGGCGGTCGGCGATGTACCCCTTCGCCGTTTTCTCGCCGGAGTGGCAGGCGATTCATTTCGCGCTGACCAACAATGTCCCCATCCGCTTCATGGACCTGCCGCAGTCGCACCAGCTTGCGCTGCAGAAGCAGCAGGAAGAGGAGATCGCACAACGTGCCGCTTCAGACCACTCCGACATGTCCGACCAGTCCGACTTGTCTGACCAGTCGGAACCTGCGCCTCCCTCCGACCCCCTGGGCGCGCTGGCGGAGGCCGCCGGCTACAGCGATGGCGAGATGTGGTGGGAGCACCTGGTCGAGCAGCGGCAGGATCACCACGGGCTGTTCCAGGCCATCCTCGAAGCGATGACGGAGATGCGGGCGACGGGCGAGCGGCCGGAAGATAACGAAACACTGTTACGCGAAGCGCACATGCGGCAGACGGTCCGCGCGGCGCAGGCGGAGGGCTTCACCAACATCGCCGTCGTCTGCGGCGCGTGGCACGGGCCGGCGCTGGTGGAGATGCCCCCGGCAAAGGCGGATGCCGAGTTGTTGAAAGGCCTGCCGAAGCTGAAGGTGGAGGCCACCTGGGTGCAGTGGACTTACGGGCGGCTCACCTCCTGGTCCGGCTACGGCGCGGGTATCAACTCGCCGGGCTGGTACCACCACCTGTGGGAGTCGGGCCAAAAGCAACTGACCGCCACCCGCATGGCCATCGCCTGGCTGACGAAGGTGGCGCACTTGCTGCGCGAGGAAGATATTGACATCTCGCCGGCGCACGTCATTGAGGCAGCCCGTCTCTCCGAAACACTGGCTGCGCTGCGCGAGCGCCCGCTGCCCGGCCTGCCGGAGTTGAACGAGGCGGTGCAGGCGATCTACTGCTTCGGCAGCGACGCGCCCATGCGGCTGATCGGGGAGAAGCTGATTGTGGGCGAGCGGCTGGGCGAAGTGCCGGCAGAGACGCCCATGGTGCCCCTGCAGGCTGACCTGCAGCGCGAGCAGAAACGCCTGCGCCTGCCGCCCGACCCGACGCAAAAGCCGCTTGACCTGGACCTGCGCAACGATACCGACCTGGGCCGCAGCCACCTGCTGCACCGGCTGGGCCTGCTCGGGATTCGGTGGGGCGTCCGGGAGCAGGTGACCGGCAAGCTGGGCACCTTCCACGAGCTCTGGCGCCTGCAGTGGCAACCGGAATTCGCCGTCGCTGTCATCGAAGCGAGCCGCTGGGGGAATACCGTCGCCGATGCCGCCGCCGAGTTCGCCCGCGACGCCGCCGACAACGCGAAGAACCTGGAAATCCTCACGGCGCTGCTCGACCGTGTGCTGTATGCCGACCTGCCGGATGCCGCCTCCCACGTGATGGCCCGCCTGCAGGCGATGGCGGCGGTGGCCAGCGATGTGCCCTCGCTGATGGCCGCCTTGCCCCCGCTGGCCAACATCCTGCGCTACAGCGATGTGCGCAAGACCGACGCGGAGATGGTCGCCGACGTGGTGGACGGCCTGATGGCCCGCATCTGCATCGGCCTCCCCGGCGCCTGCGCCTCGCTGGACGATGAGGCTGCCGGTGTGATGTTCACCAACCTGGTAGACGTCGACGGCGCCGTCGCCCTGCTGCGCAAGGACGAATACACCGCCCTTTGGCAGGAGGCGCTGGGCAAGCTGCTCGACCAGCAAGGCCTGCACGGCCTCCTCGCCGGCCGTAGTTGCCGCCTCCTGCACGACGACGGCCTCATCCCGCCGGACGAAGTGGCGCGCCGCCTGGGCCTGGCGCTCTCGCAGGCGGTGGACCCCCTGCACGCCGGCAACTGGGTAGACGGCCTGCTGCGCGGCAGCGGCCTCATCGTGCTGCACGATGCCGAGCTGCTGGGCGTGCTGGACGACTGGATCGGCACGCTGGACGATGATCGTTTCACCAATCAGCTCCCGCTCCTCCGCCGCACCTTCGCCACCTTCCCGTCCGGCGAGCGCCGGCAGATCGGCGAGAGCATCAAGCGCAAAGCCCAGCCGCCGCAGGAGCCGCCCAAACCGCAGCAGGATTTCAACACGGAGCAAGCCGACGAAGCGCTTTCGGCACTAAACGATCTGTTCTGACTGGGAGCGCGGACCTCTGAGTCCGCGCGTGTAGTTGAATGAGGACTCGCGCGGACTCAGAGGTCCGCGCTCCCAAGGTTAATATGAGCACTGATGAGCAAAACGAAGAACACCTTCGCCGCTGGCGCCTGATCCTCGGCGGGAACAACGCCGACGGCATCGGCGTGCCGCTGTCCGGCGCTTCAATGACCATGGACAAGGCGCTGGCAGCGCTGTATGGCGCCGATGACGGCGATGGCAAAAAGGACGATAAGGATCGCCGCGGTGGACTGGGCGCATCGGCGCCGAACGTGGCGCGGTGGCTGGGGGATATCCGCGAGTATTTCCCCACCTCCGTCGTGCGCGTAATGCAGCAGGACGCGCTGGAGCGGCTGAACCTGAAACAACTACTGCTGGAGCCGGAGCTGTTAGAGGCGGTGGAGCCGGACGTGCACCTGGTCACCACGCTGATGTCTTTGAGCCACGTCATCCCGGCGAAGACGCGGGAGACCGCGCGCCTGGTGGTAAAAAAGGTGGTGGACGACCTGATCAAGAAGCTGGCCGACCCCATGCGCCAGTCGGTGTCCGGCGCGCTCAACCGTGCGCTGCGCAACCGCCGGCCGAAACACCGCGACATCGACTGGCCGCGCACCATCCGCGCCAACCTGAAGAATTACCAGCCGGAGTACCGCACCGTCATCCCGGAGACGCTCATCGGCTACGGCCGCCGGCGCCACACCGTGCAGCGCGAGGTGATCATCGCCATCGACCAGAGCGGCTCCATGGGCAGCTCGGTGGTCTATTCCAGCGTCTTCGGCGCGGTGATGGCCTCGCTGCCGATGGTGAAGACCCACCTGGTCGTCTTCGACACCTCGGTAGTGGATCTGACGGAAGAATTGCACGACCCCGTCGAGCTGCTCTTCGGCGTGCAACTCGGCGGTGGCACGGATATCAACCAGGCGCTCGCCTATTGCCAGGGTCTGGTTCGCGTCCCCTCGGATACTATCGTGGTGCTCATCAGCGACCTCTACGAAGGCGGCATCCGCGAGGAATTCCTCAAGCGCATGCATTCCCTGCTCTCTTCTGGCGTGCAGGTCATCGTGCTGCTGGCGCTCAGCGACCAGGGCCGCCCCTCCTACGACCAGGAGATCGCCGCCGCCCTCTGCACCCTGGGCATCCCCGCCTTCGCCTGCACCCCCGACCTTTTCCCTGACCTGATGGCCGCCGCCATCCAGCGCCAGAGCATCAGTCAATGGGCCGCCGCTAATAACGTGGTGACGACGCATGTAGCGGAGTAGCACGACGAGAGAACAGCCTATCAAAAGCGAATAGACAGAAGGCCGAGAATGGCAGAATTGCAGTAATCATATGCGACAGAAATCTCCGAAAACGAAAGAGCTCATCGAACAGCTGAACCAGCGGCAGACTCTCTTCCAGCGGGTGCTGTCCGGGCGTGGGTGGATGGTGCCTCTCCTTCGAGAGATCGGCGATGCCGGAGAACTCGGGGCCATTCCGGACATCGTGAATCTGGCTTGTGAACGAGAGTGCCACGTGGCCGATGCGGCAATACATGCTGTGCATCATTTACTTTCACAGGCAACCCCCGATGACCTGGCCTGGCTGGATGAAGAGATGCGCGTACGCCTGATCTTCGGCCCTTGGGCAGTTTTGCAACCACCTGGTGTCGACAGCCTGGCTGGCTATCAGGATAAGCGTTCCGTGTTGCTGAAGCTTGCATCGTTCCATGGATACGGTTTTGTGCGACAGCGCGCGGTTGAGGCGCTGGCACGGCAGCAGGATAGCGCCGAGTTGCCCTACCTGCTGATCCGGACAAACGACTGGGTTGTGCAAGTGCGACAGGCGGCTCAACAGGCCATCGAGGACAGGCTCGACCCGCGATATGCTCCTGCTTTCGTGGAGAATATCGAACTGGTCATCCGGCTGGCCCGGAGCGAACGGGGAGATTGCCGCGGACTGATCAAGCGGGTTTATGGATTGATTGGCTCCCAACAGGCGCGTCCGGCGCTGCGGTCGGGCATGACATCGCAGAATCGAACCGTTCGGCGAGTGAGTTACGATCTCGCCTTCTCGACGGGGTTCATCGATATCCATGAATTGCTTGCTCTCGCCCGGCGAGAATGCGATCACCTGCTGCATATCAATGTGGCAAAGCATGCCATTGAGACGCTGGACGGATCTGAGCTCCGCGAAACATTGACCGGGCTGTTGCGCGACCAATTCGTCGCCGTGCGGCAGATCGCATTGGAAGCACTCGCCCGGCGCTTTCCGGAGTTGGCCCGCGCGCCTCTCGAAATGGCGCTGTTGGATTCGAGCATCTCGCTCCGCGAGACGGCGCGCTTTCAGTTGCGGCGGACGGGTGGCATGGACTTCGCGGCATTCTACCGTGAAGCAATACGGACCGGCGCCAGCCTGTACGGGGCAATCCTGGGATTGGGCGAAACGGGCACGCCCGATGACGCCGGACAGCTACTGCCTTTCCTCCAGCATGAAACCATTCGTGTGCGAAAAGCCGCGCTGCGCGCCGTTGCCCGCCTGGCTGGCGACCGGTATGCCGGCCAGTTGTTCCAGGCAATGTCCAGCGATCACCCCGGCCTATCTCGGACCGCCTGCGAAGTGCTGCTGGATCGACCTTATACGCTTGACCCGAATGAGTTGTATGCGTTATTCTCCGGCCATCCCTGCCCGCACGTGCGACGGAACGCCCTACTGCTGTTCGGAAAGCTGGGCAAGTGGCAGAGCCTCCCCTACCTCATCCGCACGCAAGGGGTAAAGGACAGTCAGCTTTCCGAAATGGCTCACCGGATGCTACAGCGCTGGCTGATGAAATCGAACTGCAGCTTCGCCTCCCCGACAACCACGCAATTGCATGACGCCAGGCAAGCCCTGCAGGAGTGCGGTAACCGGCTTAGCGAGGCGGAACGGCGAGAACTGGCGTTTATCCTTGGTACGATAAAATGATGGTATCGTTATCACACTCGTGCCGACGTTCCTGCTCGTTTTCACTTTTCGGCATGCCATTTTCGGAGTGCAGTGGTCCGACACCACTTTCACTTCGTGTAAGGCGAGCAGCCTAGTCTGAAGAAGCGTAGGGACAGGCCCGGCCACCCGTAAGCACACGCTGGCAATCACCACCGGCATGCGCTATGAAAGAACGGGGACTGTTCCCGCCGTGATACGGAACCGGCTCCGGACGATCCCACGGTTTGGGGGAATTTTGCCAAAAAAACGCCAAAACAGGTTTAAAACTGCTCATTTTTGGGTATAGAGTGAGCATCCACCAGACAGGCAATCCGCCCACTTCCAGATCCCGAACTTTCCAAAAAACGAGCACAAAAATGTCACTACAGCCGGGGATCTGCGGGGATCTGCGCTGGCGGGACAGTCCTCTTGATATTGCATTTCGACTACTGCTAATGCTATTGTGTTAAGCGAAACACGTCCTGCCAACGATAGGGCAGAATAGGTATGGTAACACCGCATCAGCGACAGCTTGTCTCGACAAAATTCCTCGCACCGCGCCTGGGAGCGACCTTCAGCGCGCGGCCGCGCTTGCTCGCTCGCCTGCAGGAAGGGCTGACGCGGCCGCTGACCGTGGTGTGCGCGGGGGCGGGCTACGGCAAGACCACCGCGGTGTGCGCCTGGCGGGAGATCGCGCTGGCGCAAGGCGAGGTGATCGGCTGGCTGTCCCTTGAAGAAACGGACAACGACCCGTCGCGCTTCTGGACCTACTTCCTGTCCGCCATCGCCGCCGTCGCCCCGGAAGCGGCCGGCATCAGCGCCGAGCTGCAGGACGCCCTCGAACTGCGCGACCCGGAAGCGCTGCTGACGGCGTTTATCAACGAATTCAACACCGCGCGCCGAGATGTCAGCCTGGTCTGTGATGATTTCCACGTCATCACCAATCCGGCGGTTCACCAGCAGCTTGCCTTTCTGCTCGATCACCTGCCGGCGGCGCTGCACCTGTACCTGACCAGCCGCACGCCCCCGTCGCTGCCGCTGGCGCGCCTGCGTGCACGAGATCAGCTTGTCGAGCTGGGACCGGCCGACCTGCGCATGACGCTGGAGGAAACCGCCGATTTCCTGGCCGGGCGCCTGTCCGTACCGGTGCCGCCGGCGCACATGGAGGCGCTGGCCGAGCGCACGGAGGGGTGGACGGCGGCGTTGCTGCTGGTGGCGCTGCACCTGCGCGAGCAGATCGCCGACCCGGCGGCAGTGGCGGCGGTCGGCGGCGGCACGCGCGAGCTGCGCGACTATTTCGTGCAGGAGATCTTCAACACCCTCCCGGACGACGTGAGGCAATTCCTGCTGCGCACCAGCGTGCTGCACCTGCTGGAGCCGACAGCGTGCAACGCGCTGGCGGAGCGGGAGGACAGCCGGCGCGTGCTCTGCTGGCTGGAGGAGATCAACCTCTTCACCCAGTCGCTGGACGCCGGCCGCACCTGGTTTCGCTATCACCACCTGTTCCGCGACTTCCTGCAGCAGCAACTGCGGGAAGAGAACCCGGCATTGCTGGAGGACGCACACCGGCGGGCATTCTGCTGGCATGCGGAGGCCGGTGACTTTGCGGAGGCGCTGGCGCATGCGCGGGAAGCGGAGCTGTGGGAAGAAGGCTGCTCCCTGCTTGACCGCGAAGCCGACGACCTGCTGATGAACGGCGAGGTGCCACTGCTGCGCGGGTGGTGCGCTGCGGCGCCGCGCGAGGTGCTGTATGCCCATCCAGCGCTCTACCTGAACCTCGGGCTGGCCAACCTGTTCTCCAACCGCTTCACCGTCGAGATCGAGCGTTATGCGCCCGGGCTGGAGGCCGTCGCGCAGGTGATTGCCGTTGAGCGGGATCCGGCTATCGCCTGCGAGCTGCTGGGACTGCTACAGTCAATCCGCGCAGCGGAGGCGCGTATCCGCAACGATATCTCCGGCAGTCTGGAGCTAATGGAGCAGGCGCGTCAGCACCTGCCCGCCCATCGCGCGCTGTGGCGCTGCGGCAACGCGCTCAACCTGGCGGCCACCTACCGGCTGCGCGGGGAGTTGCAGCCTGCCGTGGAGATTTACCGCGAGCTGATCCCCGAGTGCCGTGCGGCCGGCAACCGGCGCGGCGAAGTGACCACCCGCTGTGAGCTGGGCGAGCTGCTGTTGTGCGACGGCGCGCTGCGCGAGGCCGAGCGCGTCTACCAGGAAGCACTGCAGATTACGTCCGACGACTCCGGTCGCCCGCTGCCCATCGCCAGCGACGCCCTCTACGGCCTCGGGACCATCGCCTGCGAGCGCGGGGAGCTCGAGCGCGCCGAAGCGCTGCTGCACGAAGGCCTGGCGCTGGCGACGCGCTGGCAAGGCGAGGCCGGGCAGGTGTTCTTTCACCTGATGCTGTCGCGAACGGCCGGTGCGCGTGGGCAATCTGAAGAGGCGCGCCGCTGGTTCGCCCAGGCGGAAACCATCGTGCTGCCGCTCAATGTGCCCAGCGTGCGCGAGACCTTCGCGCGGTTCCACACCCGCATGACGCTGCAGGCCGGCGACCTGGCCCCCACCCGGCGCTGGGCCGGCGAGCGCGGCCTGCAACCGGAGGCGGCGATTGCGCAGGAATTGACGGAAGATTACGTGCTGCTGGCACGCCTGCTGCTGGCCGAAGGACGCCTGGAGGAGGCGCTGGATTTGCTGACGCGGCTCGCCAAGTATACCGGACAGCCGGGCTGGCGCCTGTGCGAGTTGGAGCGGCTGTTCCTGTTGGCGTGCGCGCAGCGGGCACGGGGAGAGCATGCCGCCGCGCTCGAGTCGTTCACCCGCCTGCTGGCCGTTGCGGAGCCGGAGGGCTATTATCGCTTCATCCTCGATGAAGGCCGCCCGGCACAGGCATTGCTTACCATGGTCACGGACGCGCAAGGCGGGCTGCCGGACGGCGTATGCATCGCTCCGTCCTATCTCTGCCGCTTACGGGCCGGTTTCGGTGAAGCGCCCGTGCCCGCAGCCACCCCGGAGGCCCTGACCACCCGCGAGGTGGAGATCCTGCGTCTCATCGCCGCCGGACGCACCAACCAGCAGATCGCCGACACCCTTTGCGTGGCGTTGAGCACGGTGAAGACGCACATCAACAACCTCTTCACCAAACTCGACGCCGCCAACCGTACCCACGCCCTCGCCGAAGCCCGCCGGCGCGGCCTGATCGGCTGACGTTATTTCTCCACCCGTCTTTCCACCTTTCGGCCGATGTCGTCTCCACCCATCCTGCGATATTCTGCACATGGTGGCCGGGTCTCGTTCTCCCGGCGAAGAGGAGGACACCATGATTATCAGCGAGCACACCACACCCCAGGCGAAACCGGGCCAGGGCTGGATGGTGGCACTACTGCTGGTACTGCTCGGTGCGGTGACCATCGGCTTGACGATGCTGACGGCGAATATCCAGCCGCCGGCGCCCGCGCAATCGACGAAGACCGTCGCACCGATACAGGCCCATGACGCACAGAACCAGGGCGTAAGGTCGGTGACCTTCCAGCGCTGAAGTCTAAAGCCACAGGCGCGCGTAATGTATCGCGCGCCTGTTTATCGGCTTACAAGCGCATCGATCAACCGCACCGCCTTCGCCAGCCGCTCCTCGTGCGCGCCGGCCAGCAGTTCCCAGCGACGTCCACGGGCGGTCAGCTCCTCGACGAAAATTCCGTGCATCCAGTGCCGGATATGCTTCCCGTCGCGCAGGCCATCTTGCACAAAGGGGATCTCATCGCCGGTCAACAGGTACAGGTCATAATGCCGGCCGTTGGCGATCGCCTCTACCACCGGGCAGCGGCTGCCCACGTAGCGCCGATGCCAGATGGCGGTGGCAAAAGCGTCGGTATCGCAAATCAATACCTTGTTGGCCGTCCGTGCCGCTTCGTCCTCGCGCCGGCATTGCTCCTCAGCGATGTGGATGAACTCGTCGGTGGTCCACTCGTCTGTGTAACCGCGCTCCCACTTCACCACGGAATACTCGCGGCCGTATTCCTCCACCCAGCTCGTTTGGTAGTGCGCGGCCAGTGCCTGTGCCATGGTGGTGGTGCCGGTAGATTCTGCGCCGACCACGCATACCCGTTTCATATAATACGCACGCATACACGGCGACAGGCAGTCCAGATGCGCCAGCGGGTTGGCGCGGATCAGGGTTCCCGAACATGGCACCGCCTTCCGCTCCCGGTCCACCATCACGTGCACCGCCCCCATCAACCGGGCATACGGATCGCCATAATCCTCCGAGGTGAAGACCGCATCCGGTGCATATCCCAAGATCTTCAGCGTGTTCTCCGCCCAGCCGGCGGTGTCGTCGTCACCCAGCGTGTCAAACACCTCGATGATCTCCGCCTCCGGGTGCTCCTCGCGCAGGCAGGCCATCCGCACGGCGATGGGCACGGTGTGTTCCGGCTTCCAGCAGACCAGCACCGCCACGTGCTCGCATTGTGCGCTAGCCGCACGGATCAGGTAGTGATGCCCGTTGTGCGGCGGGTAGAATTTACCGATCACCATGCCGGTGTGAAAGCGCTTCATGCGGCGCCTCCCGCGGTGACCGGCACTTCTGCCGCCTGCTTGCGCATATCCCTCACCCACGAGACGATGCCGGCAATGCACATCACGATAAAGAGGGCATAGAGCACGGAGGTGAGATACAGTTCTTTATACGCATAAAGCCCAACGTAAATCACGTCGGCGGTGATCCAAACCAGCCAGTTCTCCAGTCGCTTGCGGTTCAGCAGGTATTGCGCGACCAGGCTGAGCACCGTGGTCAGCGCATCGAGGAACGGTGCGGCGTCATGAATCCTTGCCAGGTAGATGGTCATCCCCGCCGTGGCGCCGGCGCCGGCCAGCGCCAGCCAGCCCCATTCCCACCACGGCGTGCGGCTCACCTGCAGGTTTGTCCGGTTCGCCCCGCCCCATAACCATTCGTACCAGCCATGCAAGGCCAGCGCGATGTAGATGAACTGCAGCGTCATATCGCCATACAACCGCGTCGACAGGAAGAGGATGATGAACACGACATTATTGGCGATGCCGATGGGGAAATTCCAAATGTTCTGCTCCACTGTCAGCAGCACGCACACCGCGCCGGTGATGAACCCGAACACTTCCGTCATGCCGATCGGCAACCAGCCCTTCCATGAACCGACAATCAGCGCCAGCGAGACTAACCAGAGCAGTGCCCAGACCAGTTTACGTGTCATAATGTCCTCCTCACGACTTCGACGAACCGATCAATCACATGTTCAATCATCTCCCTGCGGGCCAGGGCAGATAACCACTCCGACGGTATCCCATCCTCGCCGTATAACAGGCCAGCCAGTCCACCCGTCACGCAGGCGGTGGTGTCCGTATCTCCGCCCAGGTTGATCGACTGCAGCACGGCGGCGGCATAGGTATCGGTGGTCAGCAGGCACCACAGGCTGGCTTCCAGCGTGTCGATGACGTAACCGCCGGAGTTGATCTTCTCTTCGGGAAGCTTGCCGATCTGGCCGGAGAAGACCCGCTCGAAATGCCGATACTCACCGGCAAACGGCTCCGTGTGGTACCAGGCCTTCGCGGCAGCAATGCCCGTCCGGTATGAGGTATCGGCGTCCCGTCCGCGCAGCAATTCTCGCGCGATCAGGCAGTAGATGCCGCAAGCCATCTGCGACCGTGGGTGGCGATGGGTGATCGCCGAGATGCCGTGCGCTCGGTCGAGCAGCATGTCATCCGACGCTTCCCACCAGCGCAGCGCGACAGGAAGAATGCGCATCAGTGAGCCGTTGCCGTTGCTCCGTTCGTCATCCAGCCCAGCCTGCTCCGCCGGCACACCCGCTCGCACCCGCTGCAACGCCGCCGCCGTCGTGCCGCCGCAATCGAAGGTTTCTCCCCACGGCGTATATTCACCCTCGAAGCACCAGGCGACAAAAAGCCGTCCCAACACCTCGGCGTCATACTTACCGCACAGCGCCTGCACGGTGCAGAGCAGCATCGAGCTGTCGTCCGACCAACTGCCCGGCGGTTGATGGTACGTCCCGTAGCCGCGCACCCCCGTCACCGGGTCTCGCCGGCGCGCTTCCCGGCTGCTGAACTCCACCGGCACCCCCAGCGCATCGGCCGCCACCGCACCGAGAAGGCCACCGCGCAGACGACTGGTTTCCATCACCTCGATCCTTCTTTCCGAGCTATCGTCACAACTCAAAATTGAACCCCTTCTCCGTCAGCGCCCGGTACTTCTCCTCGTCAAACCGGTACAGCCGCGCCGCGCGGTGGGCAACGTCCTGCTCTACCTCGTCCAGCGCCAACAGCAGGTCCATGCCCAGCAGCTTCTTGCGGAAGTTGCGCTTGTCCAGCGGCGTCTCCAGGATGGCCTCGTACAGCCGCTGCAACTGGGTGAGGGTGAATTTCGCCGGCAGCAGCTCGAAACCGACGGGTTGGTAGCGCACCTTCCCCTGCAGGCGCTTGAGGGCGGCGGCGAGGATCTCCTCATGATCAAAGGCCAGTGGCGGCGTGTCGTCGGCCGGGAACCAGGCGGCGTTGCGCGCGTCGGTCGCCGCCGCCACCGGGTGTTCGAACAGGTTGACCAGCGCGTAATAGGCTACGCTCACCACACGCTCGCGCGGGTCGCGCTGCAGTGCGCCGAAGGTGTAGAGCTGCTCCAGGTAGAGATCGGTCACCCCCGTCTCCTCCCGCAGTTCCCGCCGCGCCGCGTCGTCCAGCGTCTCCTCGACCTGCACAAAGCCCCCCGGCAGCGCCCACTTCCCGGCAAAGGGCTCCAGGTCCCGCTGAATCAGCAGCACCTTCAGCTCCTCTTCATCGTATCCGAACACCACACAATCCACCGTCAACGCCGGCCGCGGGTACTGGTAGGTATATGGCATAACAGGCTCCTGTTAGTGTTTGTTACACACTATATTAGTGTAGTATTTACACTTTGTCAAGGGGGAGAACGGATTGCTCATGGGATGCTCGATTGAAGATCAAAAAATTATTAAGAAGATATACAAACTGGTTTATTTACATTTCCTTATGGCTATATAAGATTACGATGATAGTCCTGTCACCGGGACAGGAGCTATTAAGCGGAACCAAAGAAGGTTCGCAACGCCGCATAACCTTCCGCGGGCACGTCCCCCGGACAGAGCCGTCCCACCGTCCGGGGGACGTGCATTTATTCAATGCAAAATGCAAAATGCAGAATGATCTGTTAAGTGCTCGGTCGGCCTTCACCCAATAACCGGGTATATATCTCATACGTTCCACGGTCGAAACACACGGCGATGATCCGCTCTACCGATCCCTCTCCTTCCAACGCTGCCAGCATCTCGCGCACGGCAATGGCCGCTGCCCGCTCCGCCGGAAAACCGTAGACCCCGGTGCTGATGGCCGGAAAGGCGATGCTGCGGAAACCCTCCCGGTTGGCGATGGCCAGGCTGTTGCGGTAGCAGTCAGCCAGCAATTCATCTTCGTGCCGCCCGCCCCCGTGCCAAACGGGCCCCACCGTGTGGATCACCCATTTCGCCGGCAGCCGGTAGCCGTGGGTCAGCTTCGCCTCCCCCGTCTGGCATCCGCCCAGCGTGCGGCATTCCGCCAGCAACTCCGGTCCCGCCGCCCGGTGAATCGCCCCGTCCACCCCGCCCCCGCCCAGCAGCGAGCTGTTCGCGGCGTTGACGATGGCGTCGACCTGGAGTTTGGTGATATCACCCTGAATCACTTCGATGTGTTTGCCCATGCTCTTCTCCAGCAGTACCCCGTTCAGTATAAGGCATATCAATCCTATGCTATACTATATCAGCAGCCATCACAGGAGGGAATGGCCATGATCGTCCCGCATATCGCCTGCATCATCCTGCTGATTATGGCCCGGGATGAGCTCACCATCCACTGGATCCTCGGTATCATCGCCTTCCTCATCATCAGCTTCGCCTGTATTATTTTCTTTGGCTGGTTGATCATGGTAGTGCCGGTCGTGCTGATCGATATTGTGTTGATCATGAAGGCGTTTGGGGGAGATATAACTATCAGATAAGACGGTGGCAGTATCGCCCTGAACGCCTGCACCACCGCAACCACTTATTTCGAGTGGATCGCGCCGAGTTCCAGACCTGGGCGACCGGCTGATTACCGCCTATATGCAAAGGAGTTGATATGGACCGGCAGATGGATCAACAAGCTGTCAGGGAAAAGACAGGAGCCGATCCGCGTTCGACGGATGAGTTGATTCGGGAGGCGCTGGCTTATGAGGGGGATGAAGACGATCTGTGCGGATGCCGGGAGATCGCCATATTGCAAGCTCGTGCAACTTCTGAGGTATTACACTCAGCGCAGGTATTATGCGCCAGTGCATCAGACGAAGAACGCGACCTGGGTGCGGCAATTCTCGGACAGCTCGGTTGGGGTGAACCGCTATTCCGTGAAGAACGGTTTCAGGCATTATCCGAAATGCTCGCTCGTGAGCATGACGAATCGGTGCTCGTCTCGGTTGTCTATGCCCTCGGGCATCTGAAGGATGCGCGGGCTATTCAGCTGGTGGCGACACTGTGCTCACACCCGAATCCACAGGTGCGCCAAGCGGTCGCCTTTGCCTTGGGTGGATATGAGGATCCACATGCGCTCGAAGCGTTGATTGAGCTGACGCAAGACGAAGATGCCGAAGTTCGTGACTGGGCCACATTTGGCCTGGGTTCCCAGACGGATGCCGACAGCAAGGCCATTCGTGAGGCGCTTGCCGCCCGCCTGGGCGATGAAGACTCTGAAACCTGGAGTGAGGCATTAATCGGCCTGGCGACGCGCCATGATACGCGTGTTGTCGATTCCTTGTTACAGGCACAACAGGTCGGACTCTTCGGCCAGAATGTCATCGATGCGGCAGTATTGGCGATGGAGACGTTTGACGATCAGCGCCTCTGCCCTCTGTTGCACTGGCTGCGAGAGAGAACGATGAAAGACAGGCAATACGGTATTCAGGAGTTGGACAAAGCCATCGCCGGGTGTACAACACAGGAGTGATTACGATGCAGACACTATCAATCACCGATACGGCTATCGAGACGGTAATGGCAACTGATGGATAGGCCGGCGTGATACTTGAATGGAAGCCTTACGCTCAATGAAAGCGGCCCCGATAGATCGGGGTAAATTGTCGAGCCACCGCACTCCGATAAAGCGGCATACGATAAATACAATTACTGCGCGCATCCAACGACTGAACCAGCGCCATCGGTCGGAAATGATTCTTCGTGGAAACTGACTTTCTACTCACGGCTATCTGACTTTTGTTGACCTCACCTCATCCGTCGCGTATAATAAGTTGACTATTCCGAGTCGATAGCTCGGTTATCCAGGCAGGTGATTCAGGGTGAAACTTTCGACGCGATCGACATATGGGGTGCGGGCGATGCTGGCGCTGGCGCTGCAGCAGCCGGGGATGGGGCCGCTGATGGTGAAGGATATTGCGGAGCAGCAGAATCTGCCGGCCACGTATCTTGAGCAATTGATGGTGCTGTTGCGCAAGGCCGGGCTGGTGTCCGCCACGCGCGGGGCGCATGGGGGCTACGCGCTGGCGCGGCCGGCGGCGGAGATCACCATGGCGGAGATCATCGAGGTGCTGGAAGGCCCGTTATGCCTGGCCGATTGCCCGACGGACACCGGCTGCTGCGGTCATCCGGAAACCTGCGTCGTCCATGGCTTATGGCAGCAGGCCAGCCAGGCGTTGATTGACGTGTTCAGCAACATCACCCTGGGCACGCTGGCGGAGCAGCAGCGCGCGCGCGACACCGGCAATGTGCTCACGTATAGCATATAAAAACATACGCAAAAAATGGTCCGACATGAATAATCCCGCATACCATTATTTAAAAATGAAATCTATATAAAAACTTTATACCTTCCCCTCTTGCAAAGCCGTTTTTTTTCGAGAAGTTGATGTACCATAAGGGTATGGGAAGCGAGCGCCGGCGGTACGGTTAGTGCAAAGCCTCAGGAGGCACCCCCCGGGCTCCCTGTAGCAGGTGATCGGAAGAACGAATAAACGCGGAAAACCATCATCATGAATTATTCTGGTATCTCGTTTTCACCGAAATCGATATCATAGATTCAACTAACCAACAAGATTGTTGCCGTTGCTCGCTCCCTCCCCTTTCAGTGAACAGATTCCCCTCACCCACCCGGCCCCGTTCCCCTCTCCTCAAGGGGCCGGGCGGGTGAGGAGACGCCGTCCATTCATCCAGGCTTACCCCATCGCACCCGCCCTGTTTACGTTTTTGCGGATTTTTGGCACACTGGTGGTATGCCATACCGTATTGGAATCGACGTAGGCGGAACGTTCACCCATGCCGTCGCTATCGACGCCGGGACGCTGCAGGTGACGCAGCAGGCGAAGGTGCCCACCACGCACCAGGCCGCGGAGGGCGTGGCGCTGGGGGTGACGCAGTCGCTGCAGGCCTTGCTGGATGCCGGAGTGCGCCCGCAGGACGTGGTCTTCATTGCCCACTCCACCACGCAGGCGACCAACGCGCTGCTGGAGGGCGACGTCAGCCCAGCCGGGGTCATCGGCATGGCGCGCGGGGCGGATGCGCTGAAGGCGCGCAAGGATACCGAGATCGGCCGCATCGAAGTGGCCCCCGGCCGCTTCCTGGAGACGTATCACACCTTCCTCGATTCCAATACCGTGAACCCCGAGACCATCAAAGCCGCCGTGGGCGAGCTGCAGGCGAAGGGCGCGCAGGTGATCGTGGCGGCGGAAGCCTTCGGCGTCGATGACCCCACCAATGAGCGGATGGTGCTGGACGTCTGCGTGGAGCTGGGCGTGCCGGCCACCGCCAGCCACGAGGTGAGCGGCCTCTACGGCCTGCGCATCCGCACGCGCACCGCGGTGGTGAACGCCAGCATCCTGCCGAAGATGATGCAAACCGCGCTGATGACCGCGAAGGCAGTGACGGCGGCAGGGATTACCGCGCCGTTGATGATCATGCGCAGCGACGGCGGGGTGATGTCCGTCGACGAAATGCGCCGCCGGCCCATTCTCACCATTCTCTCCGGTCCTGCCGCCGGCGTGGCCGCCGCGCTTATGTATGCGCGCATCAGCGACGGCATCTTCCTGGAAGTGGGTGGCACTTCCACCGACATTACCTGCATCCGCAACGGCCAGGCCAGCGTGCTGAGCGCCACCATCGGCGGGCACAAACTGTTCCTGCGCACGCTGGACGTGCGCACCATCGGGCTGGCGGGCGGCAGCATGGTGCGCCTGCAAGGAAACAAAGTGATCGCCGTCGGCCCGCGCAGCGCGCACCTGGCCGGGCTGGAATACAGTTGTTTCGATGTGACGCCTTCGCCAACCGGCCGCGCCGATTATACGGTCAAACAGATTCAACCGCGCCCCAACGATCCGGCCGATTACGTCATCGCCGAAAATGGGGAAGGCGACCGCAAGGCGATTACCATGTCTTGCGCGGCGAATGCGGCGGGATATATTCCCGAGGGTGACTACGCGAAGGGCGACGGCACGCTGGCGGGGACGCTGCTGGCCGGCGCGCTGGGTACACCACCGAAGGAAGCCGCAGAGGCGGTGTTGACATCCGGTTGCGCGCAGGCGGTCGCCACGGTGGAGACGCTGCTGGACGATTACCAACTGCGCCGCGAGCACGTGACCCTCATCGGCGGCGGCGGCGGCGCGGGCGCGGTGGTGCCGTTCACCGGGAAGATGATGAGCCTGCCCTGGCGCATCGCCGAGAACGCCCCGGTCATCTCCGCCATCGGCGTGGCGCTGGCGCTGGTGCGCGACACAGTGGAACGGACGATTCCCAACCCGAGCAAGGACGACCTGCTGCGCGTGCGGCAGGAGGCGATCGAGGCCGTAGTGCGCGTGGGCGCGAACCCGGAGACGGTGGAGGTGTTGGTCGAGGTGGACCCGCAGCACCAGGTGGTGCGCGCCACCGCCACCGGCGCCACCGAGATGCGCATACGCGACCTGTCCGCCGAAGACGCTGGAGATGAGGCGCAGCGCGAGGCCGCCGCAAAGTCGCTGGACGTGGAGTCTGCCGCGGTGCAGGAGGCGGCGCGCACGCCGTATTTCGCCGCGCTTGCCACCACACGCGTCACCAAAAAGCTCTTCGGCCTGATGAAGACCGAGCGCACGCCGTTGCGGCTGGTGGACCGCACCGGGGTGATCCGCCTGCAACTTGTCCACGGCGCTGCTGAAGCGACCGCTTCCGGCAGCGCGGTGCCCCGCCTGCGCGAGATGATCGCCGCGCAGACCCACTACGGCGACGGCGGCGAGCGCCTGCCCGCCGTCTTCCTCGCCGCCGGCCCGCGCATCTTCAACCTGTCCGGCCTGCTCACCGCCGACCACATCCTCTCGCTGGCGGAAGCGGAATTGCAACACGTACCGGAGAATGATACGGTGCTGCTACTGGTGGGGGAGCAATAAGACCATTGACAACGTTCCACCACCGGTTATAATGGAGGCGGTTGGCGGGTAAAAAAACCATCACAAGCAGGAGATCGCCACCCAACCCATGAGGCGCCTGCGTAGACTTGACTGGCCGCATTATTGCGGTCAAGTCGAGTGTGCGCAGGCGCTTTTTTCATTGGAATACTGTAAAGGAGTCTGCCATGACAGATATTCACCACTCACCAGTTGATGACGTTACAGATATATCGGATGGACAGGAACGGCAACTGGAACTCCTGCGCCTGTTGTTTACTGAATGCGAGGAGCAAGGTCTGCGCATCTGGCTTTTTGGCGGATGGGGCATCGATACCCTGTTAGGCCGTATAACGCGTAGTCACACCGATATCGATGTGCTGACAAAGAGCAGCTCACGACGAGCGTTGCGCATGATCCTTGAGCAGTTGGGTGGGGCATTATGCGACAACGGCACGGGATGGTGGTACAACTGGCACGACATCGGTGTCGATATTGGCTTTCTGTTGACACATCGGAACGGCACGGTGGTCTCGGATATTAATAAAGATGACCCCTGCGTCTATCCCTGGCCCCCTGGCTCATTCCCGGAAGAATGCAACGGGAGATTACCCAGCCTGACCTGTCGGGCCATCACCTGGGAAGCGCAATATATCGCCAAGGACGGTTATTGTAAGGCTATTCCGGATACCTCGCTGCGCGAGAAGGATCTTGTCGATCTGGAAATCATCAGACGGCACATTTCACCGGAGCGGCGCATTGAGTTGGAAACGTGGTTTCCCGGGATTCCTCGGGAAGCCGAAACGGGAAACTAGCGCTCAATCTGCGGTAGCTCCCCGTCTCTCCCGCCCGCGCACGAAGGACATTAGCGCGGCGAGCAGGCAGATGCCGGCCGAGACATGCAACGCGGCGCGAAGGCCGAACACGAAGGAGGCTTTCAACGCCATCTCCAGGTGCAGCGTGCTGCCGACGAAGAGCTGCAGCATGGTGGCGCGCGGGATGCTGCCGGCGGCCACTGCCAGCGTGAGGGCGAAGCTGGTGACGGTGCCGACGTTGCGCAGCGTGGACAGCGTCGCCGCCGCCACACCGCGGTTTTCCGGGCGCGAGGTGGTCATCACCGCGCTGGTGTTGGGCGCGAAAAAGAGCCCACCGCCGATGCCGACCATCACCAGGCCGATGGCAATGAACTCATACGGCGACCCGACCGTGATGCGGCTGAGCCAGAAGACACCACCCGCCTGCAGCAGCAGTCCGATCGTTGCCGGCCAGCGCGCGCCGATCTTGTCGGAGATGCGCCCGCCGATGGGACCGACGACCGCCAGCGCCACCGGCATGGGCAGCAGCAGGATCGCCGCCCGCAGCGGGGTATCGCTTCTGACTACCTGCAGGTAAAAGACGATCAAAAACTGCACGGCGAAGATGGCCAGCGACTGGATCATCGCCGCCAGCACGGAAAAGACGAACACGCGGTTTTTAAATAGCTCCAGGTCCAGCGCGGGATACGGCACCCGGCGCTCCCAGAAGATAAAAAAGAGCAGAAGGATGAGGAATACGCCGCCCAACACCAGCGGTACGGTGGTGAACCAGCCGGTCTGCAACCCGACCATCATCATCAGCAGCAGGGCGAACAGGCTGATGCTGAACGCCGCCGCTCCGAGCAGGTCCAGGCGCTCACCCGGTCGCGGTTGGGAGGTTTCCTTCAGATAGTGGTAGGACAGGTAGGTGCCAAGGATGCCGATGGGGATGTTGATGAAGAACACCCAGCGCCAGGTGGCGATGGAGAGGATGAACCCGCCCAGCACCGGCCCGAGGACGCCGCCCACGCCGAAGACCATGGCGTTGATGCCCATCGCCGTTCCGCGCTGGTTGGGCGGAAAGGCATCGGTGATGATCGCCCACGAGTTCACGAGCATCAGCGCCCCGCCCATGCCCTGGATTACCCGCGCGCCGATGAGCTGCCAGTCCGTCTGCGAAACGCCGCACAGCACGGAGCCGAAGGTAAAGATCGCGAATCCCCAGTTATACAGCCGCACCCGTCCGTACAGATCGGCCACGCGCCCGAGCGCGAGCAGCAGCACCGTGGTGACGAAGATGTAGCTCATGATCACCCAGATGGCGATGACGACATTGGTGTGCAGCTCGTTGATGATCGGCGGCAGCGCAAGGATCACCACCGTGGTGTCGATGGAAACCATCAGCACGCCCACGGTGGTGATGGCCAGCACCGTCCATTTATTCGGGTTCGGCTTGTCCGTCTGCGCCATCTTCACCTGTTTGCTGTACCTATATTCCCCCCGGTGGGCCGGTCAAGCTGTAATTCTGGGTGAAGGCAGAACACAATTCTCAGCTGCGGAGAAGGAAACAACATGTCTGCATTGAATTGGTAGTCTTACGCTAATTCAAGTACAGGAGGTGTCCCTTGAAAAAGTACCTATGCCTCGCGCTATTCCTGCTGGCCTGCCCGCTGTGGGCCGTGCCGATTCACATCCTCACCACCGCCGACATGCACGGCTACCTGCTGCCGCATCGCCAGCGCGGGTATACCTATGCCGGCGCGGCGGAACTGCTGGCGTACTGGAAAAAGAACGAAGGGTATCAGCCGGAGAAGTTTCTCACCATCGCCTGCGGTGATACCTCCACTTCCGGCGCGCGCATCTCCTCCCTGTTGAACGGCACACCGACCATCGACATCATGAGTCGGATGGGGTATGACGTCTGCGCGCTGGGGAACCATGAGTTCGAGCTGGGCGTGAAAACGCTGAAGGCGTGGCAGCAGCAGGCGACGTTCCCCTTCATCTCGGCGAACCTGGCGATGAACGGCAAGCCGTGGGAGGGTGTGCCGCCTTATGTCATCGTCGACCAGGACGGCCTGAAGGTGGGGATTATCGGGCTGACCACGCTAGACGTAGAAGAAACGCCGGATCGCCCGGGTGCGGTGTCGATGGCCGACACGCTGAAAAAATATGTGCCGGAGATGCGGGCGAAGGGCGCCCAGTTCATCATCGTGGCTGCTCACGAAAGCGTATTGACGATGCTCGAGGTTGCCAAGGAAGTATCGGAGCTGCGCATCCCGCTCTGGCTGGCCGGGCACTCGCACGAGATGGGTTGCCTGGAGATCTTCGGCGAAAATCTCGGTTATATCGTGGCTTCCGGCGATTATTTCGACTCGTACGCCCGCGTCGACATGGACGTGAACCCGAAGACCGGACAGGCAGAGCTGCTCGCCTGCAAGCAAATCACCATCCGGAGCACTACCGCCATGCCGGCCGACAAAGCCCTCGCCGCCCGCATCGCTTATTGGAAAGAGCAGGTGATGAAGTCGGAGCAGATGCCGGTGCCCACCGTCACCATCCCGTGGCTGGCGAAGGCGCCGACCATCGACGGCAAGCTGGACGCCGCCGAATGGGGCACGGCCGCCAGCCTGGACACCTTCTGGGTGCCCGCCGGCAACGGCAAGCGCGTGGAGACGCCCACGCAGGTCATGCTGGGCATCGACGAGAAGAACCTGTACCTGGCCGCCCGCTGCACGCTGGTGCCGGGGTTCGAGCCGACAGTAAAATCAGCCGGTCGCGACACCGACGAGTGGCAGGACGACAGCATCGAGCTGTTCGTGTGGCCGAGCGAGCGTAGTACCCGCTTTGTGCAGTTCATCGCCAACGCCGCCGGGCAGGTGCTCGACACCGAGAACCAGTTCGACCTCGGCAGCGGCATGATCTCCGACGCGAACTGGAACCCGACATATACGGTGAAAGCCGGTCGCGAGGGGAAGGCGTGGACGCTGGAGATGGCCATCCCGCTGGAGGTGGCCGGCATCACCGCCAAACCGGGCGCCACCTTCCGACTGAACCTTAACCGCAATATCATTGACACCGACCACCGCTATGCCAGCTGGTCACCACTGCCGGTGGCGAGCTTCCACGTGCCGCCGTATTTTGGGAAGGCGGTGATCGGAGTGAAGGGGCAGTAAACGCAAGGCTGGTAGGAAAGTATATTCATAGTCTGGAAGGGTGCGCGAGCCCCGCCGATGACAGGTACGCTGACCTAGATTCGGCGGGGCTCGCGCACCCTTCCAGACTGTGAATCTCCCACGAAAACTTTAGTAGTCTCGTACCTTCATCATCCCCAGGCAGTTTCCGCGTCCGGCGGCGGCGGCGCCGAACAGCGAGGCGGGTCGGTGGTCGGCGGCGTTGATGCCGGTGCCGGCGGGCGAGGTGCAGAAGATGGTGCCGGGCGTGGTCTGGCCGGCGTTGAAGTAGGCGTAATTCGCGCCGTCCCGGTGCAGCGCCCAGGTGAAGATGCCGGCGTAGGCCATGATGCACTGCACGTCGCCGCTGATCTCGTTGCCGGGCACACCGACCATGCCCTTGATGCTGAACGGCCGCGTGGTCACCAGCCCGCCATCCACGCCGTAGACTGCGTATTGCGGCGGGATCATCGTTGCGCCCAGCGTGCGCTCGACCAGCGGGGCGGGCGCGTCGCCGTGGTGCTGCGCGCCCAGCGCGTGGCCGAGCTCATGCGCCACGTCGCGGTTGGGCACCGCGGGGCCGAACTGCGCCAGGTCGTCGGCCATGGTGGGCGACATATAAATCCCCTCCACCTCGCCCGGGCAGTGGGTGATCTTCGCGCCCTTCTTCTTCGACACCGTCACCCCGCCCACGCCGTCGCCCGGCATGGCGCCGGTGGTGATGCGCAGGCCGTGCTGCAGGCCGGCGTAACCGGTTTTATGGCGCAGATTCACCACTGTAGTGTCGGTGGGATCGTCCGGGTTGGCCATCAGCTCGCCCGGCGCCAGCACCACCGCGTGCACATTCGTCGCGGCGGCAAAGAGAGCGATGCCGCCGCCGGCCATCGGCGTCAGGCTCTCGATCAGCAGGTCCTTCGTTTGCGCGGACAGCGTTGCGTGCGCGCCTTTCACCATCAGGCCGCGGTATTCTTCGTAGAGCGTGAGGCCGTCGCCGGGCGTGCCGTTCAGTGCAGGGGTATCTTCCGCGTCCCAGTTCGCCGGCAGGTTTTTGCCCAGCACACCTTCTCCTTCTTCCCAGGCATCGGCGATGTGGTTTTTATTCTTATCGCGCGGCAGCCGCAGCAGTTCCTCGCCGGTCGCCTTGTCCTTTGCCTTGATTTTCTCCTCTTTCACTTCCGCCGTCAGCTCGCCGTAGGCGCCGTAGTCGCGCGACTCGACGTTGATCGTCGCCTCCTGGACGTCCTCCTTCTCGGTGTAGGCGTGCTTAGCGTCCGCGCCGTCGATGATGATGCCCGGTGATTCGGCGAAGCGCAGGTCCGGCTCGGTGTTGTCATCCTTACTGTTCAGGCAGTCGCCCGGCTCCTCGCTCACGTTGCGCAGGTAGAAATCAATACGTCCCACCGGCGCCGTGTTCTGGGGGGTTTTCGGCTCGATCTTCACGCGCACGGCGACCTTCGACCCATCGCCACCCTTCGGCTGCCAGCTCTGGTAATCGCCGCCCGGGTAGAAGGTCAGCTTGCCGGCGATCGGCTTCGTGCTCAACTGCCAGCGCACGGTGATGGTGCCGAGGAAATACCGGCAGATGGCATCGTCCGCCGGTTTCGGGATGAAGCCGGTGGTCGAGTCGGGATAATAGACCAGCGCCAGCGCGACGCCGTTGACGAAGACGGTGACCGGCACGGAGAACTCCCCCTGCGCGGTGCCCTTGTCGGGGTCGAACGAGCACTCGATGGTGTTGCCGAAGGAGAGCATCTGCCTATCCGGCGTTGCTTCCAGTTGCTTGGCCAGCTTGGCGAAGGGCGTGTTGGCGGTGGAGTAATACGGCACGCGCTGGAAGGTGGCGACCGTCCCCTTCGGCATCTCCACCTTGTTCCCGTCCACGACCATGTAATTATTCGCGCTCTCCCCACAGATATGCGGCACATGCACCACAGCAAAGTGGATGAGTTTGAGCTTTTTGCTCAACACCGTGTAGCCCACAGGCGTGGATTCCGCCTCATCCTCCGTCAGCGCCCCGCTGTTTCGCGTGTCCCACTCACCATTGGTAACCATCTTGTTTTCTTTATCGGTGAGATGGTATTGCCCCTTGGCGCTTTCGCTGTAGGTAGCGGCGCTGTCGTCCAATTTGCGGATAGTGCGAGTGGCATCCAGGGCGAGCGTCCCCGTCATCTTGCCGTCCGGCGACAACTTCGTGCTGTGGGCGGATAGCGTGACGGTCAGCGAGCCGTACATCTTCTCCGGCTCCACCGGATCGGGGTACTCCAGCGCCTTGTTGACCGCGTTCTGCTTGCCCATCATGGCGTTCATCTGCGCCTGCAACTGCGCCCGCGCCTCCGGCGGCAGATTGGCCGGCAACGGTGGCATCACCGGTGGGGCGGCGAGCACCCATAGCGAGAAGGCGAAAAGGCACAGGGCAAGGGTGAATACGCGCGGCAGGCAAGGCATAGGCTTATCTCCTGACCTTTATCATAGCATAAAGAATTTCATTACGGTTATGCAGGTGCTTCTTTAATCGATCTTTCGTCCCACGCCTTGCCGGAGCCCGACCAACAGCAATGCCCCCAGGCACACGCTGATGAGCAGGCCTGTATAGAGACCGTATGCCATCCAGAATACCAGGAACAGGTAGAGCGTCGGCAACGCCACCACGAAGAGGGCTTTTCCCGGCAGCAAGCGGATCTGCCCCTGGGCATCTACGTGGCAGGGGAGGTTGATGCCATCGATCGGCAACACGAAATGCTCTGACGGCCGATAAGGCAGGTATAACACCCATGCTGTGTGCCGCCGGTAGGCACGCACATCATACAGCGTGCCGTTCCAGGCCATGAATTGCGCTTTTGCAGCAGATGGCATCGGCTCCCCATCATTCGCGGGTGTCTCGGGTAACGGGTCCTTCTCGATGGGGGCGAATCGCCCATTTACCAACAAGCGCAATATCGGGGTGTTGATCTTGATGCTCAATACGATAATCGCCACCCCCGGCAGCAGGAAGAGCATGAGGAAGACCACCGGCATACTGAATTCATAAGGCGCATGGATCTCGGGAAGGCGTGAGAAGGACGGCAACCGGCGGACATACTGCCCGCTCACCCGTTCTCCGACATGATATCCACCCCCATATTCCCCGGTATCATCGCTATGATGGTGAGCACCCCGATCATCGGTATACTCATAGTAATAACGGTTGACCGGCTCATCGGGACCAAAAGAGACTTCATCATTCGGAAGGGTGCTCTGATCAACGGCGGTAATGGTGAAGGTTGTTTCGCACACCTGCGAGCGCAGCAAGTGCCAGGGAAACAGCCGCCGGCCAAAGTCAGGGGCAAATCCGACGAACAGCAGCAGGATGAAACAGAAGATGCCCCAGCCGACATGGGAGCCGGGGCTGTGAAACAGCAGGTACCAGTGTATGAGCCACGGCAGGCGTCGCGGCGGGTTCGGCAGACGCAGCAGGTCATCAAGCGGGAGTCCGAGCTTATCCTGTTTCCTGTTTTTGCGCTTCATCGCCACGGGTGGTGCTCCAGCTTGGGAAATTAAATCCATTATAACAAAGAACGTAGGAGCGGGAGACATCTCCCGCATCTATTATCACGGTTCAGACACTTCTTTCGGCACCAGCAGCGCCTCCGGCGACGCCGCCAGGTAGTTCGGGCAGGTGAAGAAGAGCAGGCGGCCGAGGGCGAGGTGGGTGAAGGACCAGGCCTGGCCGTCCATGCCCGCGGGCACGGCGGGCTGATCGGATCACCTTGATTTACACATACCCGTTACTTGATGAACCGCTGCAACGGCCCTTCCGGATTGATGTATGGCTCGAGCTCGCGGTATGGGATGCTGATGTCGAATTCACCCTGTGTATAACTGTCCGGACCATACGGCGGAAAGATGAAGATAATCGCCTTTGGCGAGAGGGTGTATGTATCCAGATCATCCGGGGAATCGGACCAAATGCTGTCGTCGATGTCCTGTGCTGCCTGCTGCCGGGTGAGCTCCGCCTTCACCATGGTAAAGAGCGGGCTGCGGAAATTCGTCTTTGGGTCGAACAGATTGGAGAGCGCTAATTGTTTCGGCGAACCTTGCGGTGGCAGGGAGTAGAGCAACGAATCGAGAGAGGTGCCCGGGTGCGGGAGGGCACTGGAATCCAAGCTGCTCCAGACCAACAGGCTGACTACGTCGCCGCCATAATAGGAGATTTCCATGTCGAACGAATAATAAAACCCATCGGAGCGAGCCTTCACCTCCTTGCGCCATTTATCACTCGCGTCCAGATTGGTAGCAATATATGCACGCAGCATGTGGTTCAGCTGCTCTGCCGGTGGCGTGCCGGTGAGAAGATGCGGATATTGCCCGTCCAGGGTGATTTTTCCGCTCTTTTTCACCACCGGTTTATATTCGGCCACCGCCTTCACCTGGAAGGGGTAGCTGCGCTTCCCGTCGGTGCTTTTCCACGTGCCGCTCAAGCGCGTCTGGCCGGCGGTGAAAACACCGGTAAAGGCACCGGTCAGTTTGCCGTTGTCATCCTTCTCTTTGATGCGTACCGCGCCGTTCGCGCCCAGGGTCCCGTTCAGCGTGATTTTATGCCACACCGACTCATACCGGTAATAGCCGGAGATGGCCGTCTTCCCCATGGACAGCTCCATCTGGATCGGCAGCTTGCCGGCGATGTCGCCGGTGTAGAAGAAGGTTTTCGCGCCGGCGAGCAAGGAGCCGGCGACCAGCAGAAACAGACTAAGGGACAATACATTGCGGTGGAAAGACATCGCTCAATCCTCCTGTTTGCGCTCTATTTCTCTCATTATAATAGCAAACATATAATTGCACAACCGCATTTACACCTCAGCCACCCAAGCTGTAGAATATCAGTATTATGCCATTGCATTACCTCGCCCTCGGCGATTCAGTGAGCATCGATAACTATACCGGCGTGCCCGGCGGAGGCGCGGTGAGGCAATTCGCACGGCTGATCGGAGCGGATGCGGTGCAGGACCTGGCCTACGACGGCTGCACCACTACAGGGGTAATAGCGGCGCTTCCGCTGGTGAATCTGCGGCCGGAGGTGGTGACACTTACCGCCGGCGGGAATGACCTGCTGATAGGCGCAGCCGGCGAAGTGCTGGGCAACCTGGCGAAGATCGCCGAACGGCTGGCGGCCTTTGCATGCCCGGTGATCATGAACACGATTTACGACCCGACCGACGGCGATGACCGGCTGCTGGGCGAGCTGGGCTTGCCGCCGGCGATGCGTCCGGTATACCAGCGCATCAACGACGGCATCCGCGAGTTAGCGCGCCGGCACGGCTTCCTCCTCGCCGACCTGCAAGCCCTCTTCCATGGCCACGGCCTTGCCGCTCCCGAAAACTGGCTCGTATTGCAAATCGAACCCAACCTGGCGGGCGCCACGGCAATTGCGCGCGAATGGTTCCGTTTATATACAAGCAAAGAGAACTATCCCAGCCCACCGTGAAAAAGCGATGGTGATGATGACAGGCACACGGTGGAAGACCCATTCACAGTCTGGAAGGGTGCGAGAGCCCCGCCGAGTTTAGGAAAGCTTACCTATATTCGGCGGGGCTCTCGCACCCTTCCAGACTATGAATGTGCCTTCCACACCTGGCTGATGATCATGGGTTTCCGTTGCAGGTGCGGCCGCTCTCAACGGAGAACCTGACCATTTATGCTGCACCAACGTTATGCTTCAGACATTGTTGCCACCGTCTTGCTTCCTCGTGAAACCTGGCAACCGTATCCCGCCCTGCAGGACCGCGCGCCGTGGGAGGGACTGTCCGCCTGCGCGGAGCTGATCCGCCGGGGAGAGGCCGCGCTGGCGGCAGAGTGGCCGGCCATTCCGGCGACGCTGTTCCTGGAATTCGCGCGCAACGGTAACCGCAGTCGCTTCCAGGAGCCGTATTTCATGCGGCGAAGCCTGCTGTGCGACCTGGTGTTGGCGGAGTGCACCGAAGGGCAAGGGCGATTCCTCGACGGCATCGCAAACGCCGTCTGGTCGCTGTGCGAGGAGTCGTACTGGGGTCTGCCGGCGCACGTGAGCATGCAGCAGGCCGGCAGCGGCCTGCCGGACAGCGCCGAACCTACCGTGGACCTGTTCGCGGCGGAAACGGCGTCATTGCTGGCCTGGGTATCGTATCTGCTCGGCCCGGCGCTGGATGGGGTGTCGCCGCTCATCCGCCCGCGCATCACCCGCGAGATTGACTACCGCATCCTCACCCCCTGCCTGCAGCGCGACGACTTCTGGTGGATGGGCTTTCGCGCGCACGCCATCAATAACTGGAACCCGTGGATCAACTCCAACTGGTTGACCTGCGCGCTGCTGGTCGAGGAGGACGCGGACCGGCGACTGGCGGCGGTGGCAAAGAGCATGCGCAGCCTGGACGTCTTCATCGACAATTATCCGGAGGACGGCGGCTGCGACGAAGGGCCGTCCTACTGGGGGCGGGCGGGCGCGTCGCTGTTTGACTGCCTGGAGCTGCTGCACTCCGCCACCGGCGGCGTCATCGACGTCTTTTCTGAACTGAAGATCAAAAATATCGGCCGCTTCATCTACCGCGCGCATATTGCCGACCGCTGGTTCCTCAACTTCGCCGACGCCCCCGCACGGCTGGTTCCCAACGGGCCGCTGATCTTCCGCTACGGGCGGGCGATCGGTGATGCGGAGATGCAATCGTTCGGCGCCTGGCTGGCCACGCTGACCACGCAACGCCAGGGCGTGGACAGCCTGCCGCGCCAATTGCCGGCGCTGTTCACGGCGATGGAAGACACGCCGGCCGTTCCACCACTGCCCCGCGACGTCTGGCTGCCGGACACACAGGTGATGGCCGCCCGACCGCAAGGCGGCAGCGACGCCGGCCTCTTTCTCGCCGCCAAGGGCGGGCACAACGCGGAGAGCCACAACCACAACGATGTCGGCCACTTCGTCGTCTTCACAGACGGCAAGCCGGTGCTCATCGACATCGGCGTGGAGACCTACTCGCGCAAGACCTTCAGCGGCGAACGGTATGATATCTGGACCATGCAATCGCAGTACCACAACCTGCCCACGGTAAACGGCGTCATGCAGAATGCAGGCCGGGAATTCGCCGCCCGCGATCTGCACTATGCTGCCGATGATGCGCATGCCAAGCTCGAGATGGATATCGCCGGCGCCTATCCGCCTGACGCGGGCATCCTCGCCTGGGATCGGACCTTCACCTTCGCGCGCGAGGGCTGCATTACGGTGGAGGACCATTACCGCCTGGCCGAGATACCGACAGAGTTGTTTTTCTCACTGCTGACCCCCTGCACGGTGAACATCGACCCGGCAGGCAGCATCACCCTCGGTGAGCGGACATGGGGAGACGGGCTGGTCAGCGGCCACGCAGTCCTTCGCTTCCCCGCCGACCGTCTGCACGCCGAAGTCGAGGAAATTGCCGTCGATGACCCGCAACTCCAGGGTGCCTGGGGCGACCGGCTGTTCCGCATCGTGCTGCGATCTATTTCACCGGCACGGGAAGGGGAGATCACCCTTCAGATCGAAAGCGCATTGAACGGTGGATATTCATAAGCTTTCATTCGGGACCGGCTCGGAGGCGCGGGCCCTCTCCCCCCGGCCCCCTCTCCCAGGATTGGGAGAGGGGGCCGGGGGGAGAGGGCCCGCGCCTCCGAGCCGGTCCCGAACGAAAGGCTTGATTCGTTTGTGAAAGAGGCAGCGATGTTTTTTCCGGCGGAACTGGTGAATCGCGCCCGGCGCAACGCGGCGGGAGAGATGCGGGCGGTGGCAGAGCAGGCAACCGCAGCCGCGGAACCGTGGCTGGCGCGAAGCGATCGCGAGCTGTGGGAGTTGATGTTCGGTCCCACGCTGCCGCGGGAGTGGATGGTCGGCTTCGACGGCGGCCCGTGCCCGGCCTGCCGGCAGCCAATCAGCATCTACGGCTGGCGGACGGACCCGTTTGCCGCCCCCTGGAAGGCCGTTTGCCCGCACTGCGGCACGCAATTCCCCACCAATGACTTCGGCGCCTATTACCGCTCGGGACTGGACCTGCACGGCGTGTTCGATCCGGCGCTCGCCGACCGCGCGCTACTGTTCAACGCGGCGCATCCCGATCCTGCCGACCCGCTGCATCGGTTCGGGGTCGACGACGGTTTCGGCTATGTCGAAGGCGATCGGCACTGGAGCTTCATCGCCTACTACCTGATCCGCGGCCCGTGGAAGCAGGGAGTGGTCGGGGGCATTCGCGCGCTGGCCTACGCCTACCTCGTCACCGGCGAGCCGGCGTATGCGCACAAGGCGCTGCTGCTGCTCGACCGCGTGGCCGATCTGTACCCCGAGTTCGACTTCAAAACCCAGGGTGCAGTCTACGGCCAATCCGTCGGCTCCGCCGGCTATGTCTCGGTCTGGCATGACGCCTGCATCGAGACGCAGCACCTGGCGCTGGCGTATGACATCGTGCGCGGGACGGCCGAGGGTGACGAGGCGCTGGTGTCCTTCCTGGCCGAGCGCGCCCGCGCCTGCGGGTTGGCGAACCCGAAGGACAGCCCGGCGGCCGTCCGGCAGAACATCGAGGATGGCATTTTCCGCCACCCGCTGGCGCACCTCGATAAAATACGCTCCAACTATCCGACCACCGAGATCGCCGAGGTGCTGCTGCTGGCGATCCTGGGCGAGCCCGGCTGGCGGGAGACGGTGGCGCGGCTGCTGGACGTGATGGTGACCGGGGCGACCACGGTGGACGGGCTGACCGGCGAGAAAGGGCTGAACGGATATGCCGCCGGCACCCTGAGCGAGCTGGCGCGCGTGCTGGCGCAGTTCGCCCACCTCGACCCGGAGTTTCTGCCGGCCATGCTGCGCCGCCACCCGAAGCTCGATCAATCCTGGCGCTTTTACGTGGACACCTGGTTCAACGAGCGGTACTACCCCACTTGCGGCGACGGCGGGGGCTTCGGCGCGGTCTCCACGCGGTATTGCGGCCTGATGGGCTATGGCCCGGAGCCGGCCACGCTGTTCCCCTCGGGGACGACCTTCCTCATGCAGATGTACCAGGCGACCGGCGACCCGATTTACGTGCAGATCGTGTATAGCCTCAACGAGCGCCGTCTCGAGGGGCTGCCGGGCGATCTGTTCGTCGCGGACCCGGAGGGCTTTCGCCGCACGGTGGCCGCGGTCATCGCGGAACACGGCGCGTCGTTCCGGGTGGGGAGCGTCAACAAGCGGGAGTGGTGCCTGGCGATGCTGCGCGCGGGTGAGGGGGAAGAGGCCCGCGGTGCGTGGCTGGATTACGACTCCGGCGGCAACCACGGGCATAGCGACGCGATGAACCTGGGCCTGTATGCCTGCGGCCTGGACTTGATGCCGGACTTCGGCTACCCGCCGGTCCAGTATGGCGGTCACGATACGCCGAAAGCGCACTGGTACAAGCTTCCGGCCGCACACAACACGGTGGTGGTGGACGGCCGCGAGCAGGCGGGCGGCTACGCGGCGATCCGCGGGCGCACCACGCTGTGGGCGGACCTGCCCGGCGCCCGTATCATCCGCGCCAGCGCACCGGAAGCCGGCTTCGGCCAGTATACCTTCAGCGGCGCCGACCACGAGCGCGTCTGCTTTTATTTCGCCCTGCCCGGGGTAATCCGGCACATGACCGTCTACACCGAAGAGGTGGCCGGGGCCGGCTGGACAGAGCAATTCACCGACGATTTCGCGCGAACCGAGCTGGGGCCGGACTGGCAGGTGGTTTCCGGCGAGTGGGCGGTTGCGGACGGCGCGTTGACCGGCCATGGGGTGCTCCTCTGCACCCGGCGCTTCCCCGGCAACCAGCGCATCGAATATGAGGCGTGCAGCGCGCAGCCCGTCTCCGGCGTGCTGGGCGTGAACCTGGCGGCGGACGACCGCGGCGCGGGCAGCAGCCTGTATTTCGCCTTCAACGCGGGGGAAGGGAACTCCCTGCTCTACCTGGCCGGCGCGGTGCCCATCGGCGAGGCGCCGCCGGTCGCCCCGCGCGGCGAGCTGCTGCACATCGCCTGCGAGATCCGCGACAACACCATCCGCCATGCGATCAACGGGCAGATCGTGCAGGAATTCAACAACGCGCCGGCGGCCTGCCAGTTCGAGCGCACGCTGGCGCTGGTTGATATCACGGCAGGGCAGAGCTACCTGCTGGACATCTTTCGGGTGGCGGGCGGCGCCGATCACGCCAAGTTCCAGCATGCCACCTTTGCCGGAATGACCACCAGCGGGCTGACCCTCTCGCCGGCGCCGGATTACGGACACGGCACCTTCATGCGCGGGTTCCAGCTCGACCCAGCGGCGGTGCCTGGGTGGAGCGCCGAGTGGCAGATCGAGGACCGTGCTGGCTTGCTGCCGCCCGGGGTGGAAGCGCGCCTGCAATACATTGACCTCACCCGGGATGCCGAAGCGGGCGCCATGGAGCAGTGGATCAGCACGCCGGTGGATACGCCCTTCGACGAGACGTGGATTCCCGGCCTGATGATCCGCCGCCAGGCCGTGCAGCCGCCGCTCGCCTCGACCTTCGTGGCGGTGCTGGAACCGCACCTCGGCGATCCGCAGGTTGCCGGAGCGCGCCGGCTGCAGGTGACGACGGCAGACGGCACGCCGTACCCCGACGGGTTCGTGGGTGTCGAGATCACGTTGCGGGACGGCTCGCGCGATCTTTTGCTCGCCGCTGATGTGGAGAATGCGCTGGGGTTGCAACCGGCGTGGAACGGGGAGATGAGACTGCCCGAATTCGACATCCGCACCAAGGCGGAATTCTATCTGCTGCGCCTCGATCCCTCCGGCCAGCCGGTGCCATCACACCGGCTGAGCGTAGGTGGGAAGACGGGATCGGATAACACATTCCAGATAAGCGGTGGATGATACATTCTCGGTCTGGAAGGGTGCGAGAGCCCCGCCGATGACAGGTAAGCTTACCTATACTCGGCGGGGCTCTCGCACCCTTCCAGACTGAGAATGTATCATCCACCGCTGGTTGAAATTCGTACAGGTGTGCTATTCCAATACCGCCCGAATAACCGTCACAGTATCGGCGACAAAGACGTAGGACACGAATTGACCCCACTGCGGTTATATAAACGCTTACCTTTATGGAATATTTATGCAGACGCGAATGTCCCCACACGAGGCATTCGCGTCAGGCGCCCCAGGGGTGCAAAATTTCATCAAGGAGTGAAACATGCTGTTTAAACGAGCGAAAATTGAAGAGACGGACGAGGCGAAGCAAGCCCGGGCGAAGAAGGCGAAAAAGGCAAAAAAATCCTCGCTGGTCGTGCTGCTGCTTATCCTCGGCGTTTCAGTCTGGTTTGCCGGGAGTTACTACCTGGTGAAGGCGCCGGACGGCGTGCATGTGGTGAAGAAAACGCACTTCTCCCTGCAGAGCGTGCTGGTGTCCTTTGACCGTTTGAAAGAGATGGCCCCGGAGTCGGCGATCGCCCAATTCCCCGACCTGATCCAGGCGCTGCGGGAAGACCCCAACCTGGCGAAGGAACTGCCCCAACTCACGAAAGAGGGCGTGAAAGAAGGCGTGCGGAACGTGGCGAACACGGCGAAAGCCGGCGCTGATGCCGTCGGGCAAGGCGCGGGAGCCGTGCAGGCGTCACTGGCGAAATAGTCTGGTCTGGTATGATGCACAACATAGGCCGGCGCGTCCACAAGGGCGCGCCGGCCGGGTTTTTGGTCTCTCGTAGGGGCGAAGGGCCTTCGCCCCGTCACGGGAGCCGTTCTCGTTGCATGCCGAAATACACACCCGGCACTCGTAGGGGCGAAGACCCTTCGCCCCTACGAGAAGTATAAGACCAGTGTTATACGGCCGCCGTCTCCCACGTCCGCTCAACATTGCCGACCACTTCGTCGGTCCACTCCACGCCGATCAGGTCCAGCGCGATGAGGCCGGCGCCGACTACAGGCTCGAAGCGGGGTTTGACCAGCTCGGCCCGCGGGTGCACCTTCATCAGCTCCTCGCGGATCAGGGTGAAGTAGCGGTAATTCGAGCCGGTGACCAGGCCGCTGTTGGAGGAGGCGACCAGGTACTCGCTCATGCCCAGGTTGTTCGCACAGGTGGCGAGGAAGTGGGCGATCTGCACGGCGCCGTCGCGCATCACCTGCAGCGCCACCGCGTCGCCTTGATCGGCTGCTTTGGTGACCAGTTGCGCCAGGCTGGCGAAGTCTTTGCGCAGGTTTTCGCTGGTGTAGAGCGGGGTGCAGACGTCGCGCATGTCCGTCTGCCCGAACATCTCCAGCAGCATGTCCACCAGCACCGTCTTCGGCCCGCGGCCGTCCCACGCCCAGAAGGCGGCATTCACGCCGCGCCGCGCCAGATCGTACGCAGAGCCTTCATCGCCGATCGGCCCCCAGCAGCTCGTCATGCTGGTCTCGCCCTTGCTGTTGCGCCCCCAGCCCACCGAGCCGGTGCCGCAGATCAGCGACAGGCCAACCTTGCTGACCAGCCCGCCGACCATCGAGCACTCACCCTCTTTCTTGTGCAGGATGCGGGTGCAGCCGGTCAGGCTGAAGATAATCGGCGCCACCGGGGCCGGATCGGGTTCGGTGCCCACGGCGATGCACTCCACCTGCAGCGTGTCGATGCCCGCCGCCTTGCGCGCGCTCTCGATGGCGTCGGTGAAGGACTGGTTGGCGATCTCCAGCGGGATGAAGTTGGTATTCCCCGACCCGCCGAATCCCTTGCCCAGGATGCGGCCGGTCTCATCCACGATCACGCAGGCGGTTTTGGTGCCGCCGACATCAAAACCCATGACGATACGATTGGAAGCCATGGTGTGTTCTCCTTAAAGGTCCCGGGGACTGACCCCGAATCTCAACTTGTTGATAAGTTTCCACCCGGCTGAGGGTCAGTCCCCACGTTTAGGAAAGCTTCCCTATCCGTGGGGACAGACCCTCAGCCGGGCTTGGCATTTTACTCACGAGCACTAGATTCGAGGTCTGTCCCCGAACCTGTTACCGCGACACCATCTCCGCCGCCACGTCAATGAGCCAGCTCGTGAAGTCGGCGGTATAGTCGAAGGTGGTGCGCTTGGGCTGGGCGCTCTCGTCCGCCGCGCCTTCGCCGAGCATGTAGCCGTCTTTGTGCTGGTGGTCGAGGATGTACTGCATCTGCAGCATCGCCTTGTCCAGGTAGCGCTGGTCGCCGGTGAGGCGGTAGAGCTTGGCGGCGCCCCAGGCGTCCTTGCCGGCGGTGGTGTAGCCGAAGGCGTGCGGGTGGCTGTTCGCCAGGAAGTCGAAGATCTTCACCGCGCCGTCGAAATACTTCCGGTCCTTCGTCAGCTCGAACATGGCGATCAGCTCGTTCATCGGCCACGCCCAGATCCAGTAGGCCTGCTTGGGATCGGTCGCCGACACGCGCGCATAGTGGTGGTTCTTCTCCGGCACGTCGGAGAGATCGTTGATCAGCTCGCCGTCCATCGTGCAGCGGGACCAGAGGATGCCTTCATCCTGTTGCTTCGCCAGCAGCGACAGCAGCAGGTTGCAGCTCTGCCTCGCCTTGTCGTACTCGCCGCCCAGGATGCAGCAGTAGGCGCCGACGGCGATGGAGTTGGAGTCCATGATCCCGGTAGTGGAGTTGACGTGGGTGTAATACCCGCCGTTCGACATGTTGCGCTGGGTGTTGAGGAAGTGCAGCATGTCCTGCGCCAGCTCAAACCAGTAGAGGGCGGCGGCGCCGCGCATCAGCCACGAATTCTGGTACAACTGGCAGAACACCGGGCCGTAGCTGCCGGAGCTGCGCACGTCCGGCGTGTTGAAGTAGTCGCCCTCCGGCGAGCGGAAGCGCTTCACCACGTAGGACATCATCCGCGCCGCGGCCGCCGACTGCCCGGTGGCGCGCAGCGTGTAGATGCTCTTATAGTAGCAGCCGATGTCGTCGGTGTCCGGGTAGACGCCGTCCACCGGCGCGTCATTGCCGCGGTAGTTGCCCATTTCCGTCTGCTGCGCCGCCAGCCAAGCCGTAGCCCGCTTCGCCGCTTCTTCCAGGTGTGCACTCGTGATCATACTGTCTCCTCGTTTGCCTTTCTTATTCAGAGTCGGACCGGTCGGACCAGTCGGACATGTCTGACATGTCCGACTGGTCCGACGTCCGATCCTTTAAATCGCCTTAATCGTATACTTGATCCACCCCTCCACCGTCTCCCCCGGCGCCGCCACCAGCATATTCGCCACGTCGCCGTGTCCGGCGGTGACCAGGTTGGGGGCGTTGGGGCAGGTGGTCAGGTTCTCCACGCACACGAAGGGCTGGCCTTCCGGCGCGTAGACGATCATATGCGGGAAATTATCGCTGGCCTCGTAGACGATGGCTTTTCCAATCGACTTCAGCGTCAATTCGGCGGAATCGCCGGGGTTGCGCTTCCAGAACGCGTTGTCGATGAAGAAGCCGTCCAGGCTCTTGCCCTGTTGCAGGTCGAGCGCCGTGCCCGCCACCGGGGTGACGCCGCCCGTCGGCACCAGGTTCTCCAGGTCGAGGATGGAATCGCACGGCACGCGCACGGTGACGTCCTTGCGGTCGCCCTGCAGCCGCCAGAACGGGTGGATGCCGTAGCCGAAGGGGATGTTCCGCGTGTCCTTGTTCTCCAGCTTGAAGCTGACGGTCAGCGAGTCCTCGCCCAACGCGTGCGTCACGCTGAATCGGCACTGGAACGGAAAGCCCTCATACACCGGATGCTCGGGCGTGATGTCGATCCACGAGGTGACGCTGGCACCGTCATTTTGAAACGGCATGATTTCATCGCGCACCAATCCGTGAATGAACACCTCTTCGCCGCGCTTCTTCTGCACGATCTTCCGCCCCTCGAACTCGTAGGAGCAGTTGTCCAGCCGGCAGGGCGTGGGGAACATGGTGAAGGCGCCGGTGAAGGTCTCGCCCGCCAGGAAGCCGGGCTCGTCCCAGTAGATCAGCTCGGTGCCGTCCACCGTGAAGGAGATCAGGTTGGCGCCGACGCCGGGCGTCACCTTCGCGGCAAGGGAAAAACGACCCGTGCGGGAGATGGTCTGCGGCTGCAGCCGTTCGGCGGTCATATGCATTCCGACACCTCGCTTTCGGCATTAGTATAGAGTTTGGGTGTGTGAGGGTCAAGCATTTTCGGAGAGCAGTGGCTCGACATCGCACTCCGAAAGGTTGACATGTCCCCCTCCCGGCCCTATCATCACTCCTTGAGGTAACACTACCATGTCCTTTGCTGTCCTTGCCATCGGCGCCCACCCGGATGATCTCGAGTTCCTGGCTGCCGGCACGCTGCTCCGCCTGAAGGAAGCCGGCGCCGAGTTGCACATGTGGAACCTGTGCAACGGGTGCTACGGCTCGGCGGTGCATACCAAAGACGAGATCGCCCGCATCCGCACGGAGGAAGGGCAAGCCTCCGCACGCGTGGCGGGCGCCACCATCTACCCGCCCATCGCCGACGACGTGGCGCTGTTTTACGAGTGGCCGCACATCGTGCGCGTGGCCGCGGTGGTGCGCGCTGTCAAGCCGCGCATCATCCTCACCCTCTCCCCACAGGACTACATGGAGGACCACCAGAACGCCGGCCGCCTGGCGGTGACCGGCGCCTTCGTGCACGGCATCAAGCCCATCGAGACCGACCCGCCCACCGACCCCTGGCCAGGCGACTGCACCCTATACCACGCGCTGCCGTATGGCCTGCGCGATCAGCAACGCCGCGCCGTGCGCGCCGGGCAATATGTCGACATCGCTCCCGTGCTGGCCACCAAGCGCGAGATGCTCGCCCAGCACCGCAGCCAGAAGGAGTGGCTGGACGCCAGCCAGGGCATGGATTCCTACCTGATCACCATGGAAGAGCAGAGCCGCGCCGTCGGCCGCCTGTCCGGACGTTATGAATACGCCGAAGGCTGGCGCCGCCACCTCCACCTCGGCTTCTCGGCGGAAGACAGCGACCCACTGGCGGAGATATTGGGAGAATCGTGCTGGGTAGATCCGGAGTATGAGCAGGAATTGGGTTAAAGACCAATCGATCTATGTATAGTTGTTTGTAGTAAGCTACGCAGCGCAGCGAAGTAGCGTTCGTCTACAGGAAAGCTTACCTATTAACAACGCTACTTCGCTGCGCTGCGTAGCTTACTACAAACAACTATTTAACGTAACCGTCGTTGCAATGACGACCACTGCGGAGATGCAACACATCGTATCCGCCGTCCGCCACGGTGAGGCGATGAAGGATGTCCGCCGCGTCGGCCCGCCAAACCCACGCGCCTCCAGCGCTGCCGCCAACTGGTCGATGTTGCGGAGGGAGACTAAGATCACCGGGATGATGAGCGGGGCGTGGTTGCGCAGGCGGGTGAGTGGGCCGCCGCGATCCAGCGCGAAGCCGCGTGATTTCTGTGCTTGCGCGGCCTTCTCCAGCGTGCTGCCGATCAGCGGCACCAGGCGGAAGGCCAGGCTGATGGCGAAGGCCATCGGATAAGGCAGCCCGAGCCGGGTCAGACCCAGCCGCAGCTCCTCGATGCCGGTCACGGAAATAAAGATGATGCCGCCGAGGAGCATGGCATTCAGGCGGATGGCCATGGCGACGGCATACCACACCGCTTCGCGATACACCGCCAGGCTGCCCCACTGCCATAACACCGTGTGCCCGCGGGACGTGCCGGCCAGCAGGCTCCACAGCAGCAGGCACATCACCGTGATGGGCACCATCAGCGGCAGCGCCTTGCGCGCGTTGCCCATGGCCCGCGCGGCGAACAGGCCGGCGAGGGCGACGGCCAGCGGCAGCAGCACGCCCAGCGGATCGTTAAACTGCATCGCCCACACGAAGTAGAGCACCAGCAGCACGATCTTATCCGCCGGGTGCAGGCGGTGAAGAGGTGTCATGCCCGCCCCCTCTCCACGCGCGCCAGCAGCTCCTCCACGCTCAACGCCGCGAACCCCAGCCGGTGGCCCAGCCGCGTAATGGCCGGCGCGCGGAGGTGCGCCCGGGTCAGCACCTCCTCGTTTGCGAAGACCTGCCGTGTCGGTCCATCGGCGATGATCTTGCCTTCCGCCATCACCACACAGCGCCGGGCGTATTCGGCGGCGATCCACATAGAATGCGTGATGAGGATGATGGTGCGCCCGGCGGCGTGCAGGCGGCGCACCAGCGCCATCATCTCGAGCTGCTGCCGATAATCCAGCCCGGTGGTCGGCTCGTCCAGCACGATCACCTCCGGCGCGGCGGCCAGCACGGAGGCCACCGCCACGCGCTGGCGCTCGCCCTTGGTCATGGTGAAGGGATTGTCCGCCTCCCGCCCCTGCAGGCCCACCGCCGCCAGCGTGTCCAGCACGCGCTCGCCAATCTCCTCGGCCGGCAGGCGGAAATTCTTCGGGCCGAACTCCACCTCCTCGCGCACCGTCTGCGCGAAGATCTGGTGGTCGGGATTCTGGAAGATGTAGCCGACGTGCCGTGCCATCTCCGACAGCCGGCGCTCGCCCACCGGCTCCCCACGCCAGCGCACCGTGCCCGTCGACGGCGCCAGCAGGCCGTTCAGGTGCTTCGCCAGCGTGGTTTTGCCGCAGCCGTTCTGCCCGAGGATGGCGAGGATCTCCCCCTCGCCGATCGCCAGGTTCATGTCGCACAATGCCTGCGTGCCGTCAGGATAGGCATATGAAAGATTTTCCACCGCAATGAGCGGCTCCCCGACCGGCGTGGCTGCCTGTTCTTCCGCAGGCCGGATGCGCCAACCAAGGCTGCTCCACAGCGCCAGCCCCTCTTCAGCCGTCACCGGAATCTCCGGCGCGCCGGCCCGCGCGAAAAACTCCGCCACCTGCGGCGGCCGCACCCCGGCCTGCGCCAATTCCAGCGGGCGCGCGAACACCTCCCGCGTGCTGCCGCTCATCACGATCTGCCCGTCCGCCAGCACCTCGATGCGGTCCGCCTCCACCAGGTCGTCCACCTCGTGGTCGGTGACGATCATCGCCGTCCGCCCCTGCAGCTTGCCGGCCAGCCGCATCACCTCCAGCCGCCCCGCCGGGTCCAGGTCGGTGGTCGGCTCGTCCATCACCAGCAAGTCCGGCGCCAGCGCGATCACCGCGGCGATGGCCAGCCGCTGCTTCTGCCCGCCGGACAGCGCCGCCGGCTCGCGCTCCTCAAAGCCGGCCAGCCCCACCAACGCCAGCGCGTCGCGCACCCGCCCCTCCATCTCCTCGCGCGGCAGCCCCAGGTTCTCCAGCCCGAATGCCACCTCCAGCAATACGTTGGTGGAGAAGAGCTGCGACTCGAAGTCCTGGAAGACCATGCCGATGCCCGGCACCATGTCGTAGACGTGCTTGCCGGCAACGCTCTCCCCACCCACGCGCACCCGCCCGCGCAGGTTGCCCCTGTGAAAATGGGGGATGATGCGGTTCAGGCAGCGGCAGAAGGTGGTCTTCCCCGCGCCGCTGGGGCCGACCAGCGCGGTGAATCGGCCCGCCTCCTGGGAATAGCTGATGCCGCGCAAGGCATCCTCGTCAGCGTCCCGGTAGCGGAAGATCAGGTTTTCGATTTCAAGTAATGGAGGCATGGGGCCGCGTTTCAGCGTTTGGACGATTTGAACCAGAGGTGCAGAGCCGACGCGAGCAGTATGAGGCCACCCACAACGGCAATGGCGAGTGATCCGAGGTAATACATCCTCAACTGATGCGAAGTCTCAAGGAGAGTATTCGGATCACCGATTGCCTTATGAATGAGCTTGTCAAGGTTAACCAGCGCCAGGTGGAAATGTTGCCAACCCCATAATCCGGTCACAAGCAAGACGACGCCGACAAATGATCCGGCGACCGCCGACCCACGCAAATTATCTGCCGGCGCCAGCGCGGTGTCTTCGAGCTCGAGGTCACTCTCTTCAACGCGCTTCGTCTCCTGAAGCTTGTCGAAAGTCAGACCCAGCGCGCTCACCGCAGGATACAACGTCAACAGCAAGATGCTGCCGAAGATTATGCTCATTCCGGTGTTGTTCACAAAAATAACGCTCAGTAGAAATTTCACCGTATCATTCGGTGCACCCGCAAGGTATTTCACGCCGATCGCGATGACCACCGCGCACACGGCCGAGCTGATGACACAGCCAATGATAAATGCGGCGATCTTTTTTGCCGCCAGACCGGATTTCCCGCGCACGATCATGCGCCAGAATAGGAAGGGAATCAATCCGTAGAGAAAATTGCCCACAAACCCGGCAATGGACCCGGGCGTCAGCATGTTGCCGTAGATGTCGCCGATCAGGTTGCCGATGGCCGATCCCCAGGCTGCGGCCGGGCCGAACAGGATAGAGCAAACCACGGGAATGGCTGCACCCGGGCGAACCTCCGTAAAGCCGGGGACGAGGGTAAATGCCTTGAACGGCAGCAGAATCGCCACATACAGCGCCGCCGTCACCGCCACCAGCACCACCATGCGCGTGTTTTTCCACATCGAGAAGATGTTCATCTCGGGCCTCCGGAGAAGCGGAATGCTTCGTGCACTTTCGCCCTGGCGAAGCGTAATCCCTCCCGTTCGTAATAAACAGAAAGGATTAGTTCGTAGTCGCGCCGTCAGTCGCGTGCACGTTTACGCTTATAACGCTCGTGTTGGGGCTGGGGGAGGATCGGATCGGTAGGCTTCCAGGCTAGTGAGAGCAATGGGAAAAAATAGGAGTGAATAGGAAAAATGAGATGGGAAATGTGAAAAGGTTCCCTGGGAAGAGGGTTCTCCTATTCTTCCCATCTCATTTTTCCTATTCACTCCTATTTTTCCCATTGCTCCCACTAACCTGGAAGCCTACCGATCCGATCCTCGCCAGAACCAGCCTTCCGCTACCCAGGGCACGATGACGAACTACGCCTCCCTATGCAAGCAGGCGTTGCCCTGCGAGTCCGTCCCCACCGTCTGCCCTTCATACCGCACCATCACCGGAAAAAGATTCACCGCAGAGAAGCGGAAGATCGTTTCTCCAGCATGCTCCTCGATCAGCACAGTCAGCTTGCCATACGGCGTGCTGACGGTCTGCTCCGCCGGCCACCAGGCGGGATCGCCAAGGGGATTGAGCGCGATGCCGTCGCCTTCCACCGTCGCCCCGAGCATTAGCGCGTCGTGATAGCGCGGGTGGATGAAGTTGTCGCCGGGACGGCCGTCGGTCGTCCACTCCGCAACCGGTTTCTGGGTGCAGGTGTAGGCGATGTCCAGTCCGGTCCGCGCCGCCCCCTCGTCGCCGCCCAGCCGCAGCAGCTCCGGGTAGGCGCGCAGGGCCAGCGTGCTCCAGATGGTGTGCTGCCGGTCGCTCCAATCCCTGCGGCAGAAGCCAATGTTGCTGGGGAACAATTCCACATCGTCCCGGGTGTAATGGGTGGAGAGTCGGGCGAGCATGTCGGTGATGGCCGGCAGCTTGTCCGTGTTCCCCTCTTCAACCTCCGCCTCCGCGATCTCCAGCAGGCTGGTCATGCAGACGCCGGTCATGTAGAGCGACGAGTGGTAGCCGGGGTGCGGACCGGCGCCCATCTGCCCGCCCACCATGCCGCGGCTGTCCAGCAGCGACTTCAGCGTGCGCTGCAGCTCGCGGGTGCGCTCCCTGGCGTGCTCGGTGCGGAAATAGCGCCAGAGCATCGCCCAGCCACCGAGCTCGAAGGCGTCGCGGCCGACGGTGCTGCGCGGCCAGTTGGCGCGAAACCACATCCAGTAGGCGTCGGCACAGTTCTCCACCGCGTCCAGCAGGTAGGGATCGCCGGTCTCCAGGTAGCCGAAGATCAGGTCGCGGAACTTCGAGTAAGCGCAGGTCTTCCAGCCGAAGCCGCCCACCCACTGGTGGATGGAGAAGTCGCGGTGGTCCACCATCAAATCGGCCCAGAAATAATCGTAATCGAGGGCGTCGCGCAACAGCTCCGGGCGGCCGGTCTGGTAGTAGTTCTGCATCAGCCCGATGCCGGCAAAGCCGTCGTTGCCGAATTGCGCCGATCCGCCGTCGAAGCGGCCGCGCACCATTTTTCCGCGGATGTACTCGGCGGCGGCTTCGCCCATCTGCGCGTATTTGCCGTCCACCGGCAGGAAGCCGAACGGCCACGGCTCGCCGCACAGCGCGTACCACCAGGACGGCACCGTGTAGCGGGCCACCGCGGCGGGGGCGTCCGACAGGCTCAACTGGAAGCGCACGGTGCGCGCAAAGCCCGCCGCCCACTCCTGCTCCGGCGCGGTGGCGCCCGACGGATTGTAGGTCTGGTCAGGCGAGGCATACTGCGGATAAAGGGTGCGGTCAAAGGGCGTCCAGTGCACGCCGCCGTCGGCCGGGGTGATGCGCCCGGGGTGCTCCTCGCTGAACAGGATCGACGCATCCGTCGCGTTCAGCCGTGCAATACCCAGGTCAAAACGTGTGCCGTCCTTCGGCAGCTCGGCGGTCACCGGCTGCAGGCCGTCGCCCGCCAGGCAGATCACCGGCAGGCCCTGGAAATCATATCCCTCGATGTGCAATTTCGTGTTGACAAAGTGCAGGCTGGCGTCCAACACGCCGTTGGCGAAGAGCAGCAGGTAGATGTCCGCCCACAGGTAGGTATCGCCGTTGTAGACGATCCCACCCACGCGCACCGCCTCGACCACTGCGTTTTGCCACAGGCGGTCGACGTGCACATTCTGCCACCAATACGGCCCGCCCGCCGGCCCGCTGGCGCCGCATTGCAGCACCAGCGTGCGCCCGCCGTACCCCAGCAGCAGCTCGCCTTCGACGATGGTGCAATCCTCCGCCGGCACCCCGCGCAGCGCGGCGATGTCGCGGAAGTCGTGTCGAACGAAATCCGGCTTGTCCAGCGAGATGCGCGCCTCCACCGTCCATGGCGAAACCGCTTCCTGCGTTGCCGGCTCCCCCTGCTTCAGCTTCAGCGTCGCCGGCGCCGCCGGATCGCCCAGCACGAAGGCCAGCGCGCGGCGAGGCACTTCATGCCGCGTCCACCATCCCACCGGTTGCAAGGCGGCCCGCGCCCCGTCAATCGTCAGCGCGTTCGCCAACTCTTTCGGCAGCGGCAGCGACACCATGCCCACCGCTGCGTTTTGATCGCCGTTGCGTTCCAGTACCAGTTGCTCCCAGGGAATTGCCATCACATACCTCGCCCAGGGATCGTAACGCGCTCATACGCTGATGTCAAGCTGAATGACCGAAAGCCTTATTATGCTCTTTGATGATTAAGTATCGCAAAGAAATCCGATCATAACGCTCGTTACGATGGTCGAGTAGGCAAGAAAGCCTCTTCGAATCTCTTCCCGCTCCCATGCCATATCGAGACCATCTCTCCCATAACGCCCGTTCCCGAAAGGTTTACCTATACCCGTGGTGGTCTCGATACGGCTCGATGGCTGTGAAAAGAAGCGAAAAGGCTCACATGCCTACTCGACCACCGTACCTGGGCGCTTTTCACAAGGCATGGGAAGGTGCACAAAGCAAACTTTCCCGCTATAATTGTGTCATATAGGATGGATTTCCCACTATGACAGGAGCATCATATGCCGCGATGGATCGTTCTTTTCGGCGTCCTCTGCACCCTGCTGCTCGCCGGTCGCTGTCGAGCGGCGCAGGCGGCCTGGGCCGGCGAGGTTGAGGGTGACCGGTATGATTGCCGGATCGACCTGGCGCTGGCCAATGACCTGGCGCTCAAAACTCCCCTCTACCTGTTGCTGGAAGCGGCGGATGACGGCAGCAAGATTCGCCTGACGCTGACGCGGCAAGAAGTAGTGCTGGAAACCTCCGACGGCAAGACGAGCACGGCGTGCGCCAAGGCGGCCTGCGCGCTGGCGCCCGGCGAGAAAGCCCGCATCACCGTCATGCGCCGCGGCGGTAAGCTGGACGTGCTCATCGGCGACACACTGGCCTGCTCTGCCCAGGTGACGCGCGGGAAGGGCAACCATGCCGAGTTGGATCCCGGCGCCGGCTGGACGCTGGTCGAGGCGCGCGTGCAGTCGCTGGAGCCGGTGCTGTTCGCCGACAACTTCATGCGCACTGCCGAGGAGGCCGGCGACTGGACGATTCGCAGCGGCCAGTGGGGCCTGCAATCGGCGTGGGACAACGACCCGAAGGGCGGCAGCCTGAAATTCAAAAACGCCGATTACGCGCTTAATCCCTTCGCCTGGTCCGGCCATGCGGCGACGGGCGGCGCGCTGTGCACCGCCGGCCAGTCCTTCTGGGAAGATTACGCCTTCACCGTCTCCCTCTGCCCGTCACTCGACGGCGCCGCCGGGGTGGCGGTGAATGTTGCCGGCCCGGATCATTATCTGCTGGCGCGCTGGACCCCGGCCAACGACCGCGGCCCGCGCGGCAACCGCCTGGAGCTGCTGAAGGTGGAGAGCGGCAAGCAGACGGTGCTCGCCACCGCGCCCGGCGGCTATCTGCCCGGCCAGTGGTACCGTCTGACGGTCGACACCACGCTGGACGGCGTGCAAGTGCTGATCGACGGGCATAAGCGTCTCTCCGCCAACGGCGTCACCCCCTTCCGCGGCGGCGTCGGCCTGTATGCCGAGGGTGTGAACCCGACCATCTACGACGACGTCACCGTCTACGGCCATGCAGTGAAGACCGACCTGATCGCCGAGCGACAACAGGCACATTTGAGTGAGCGCTTCACTGAAGATCACAAAGGCATGGGCGAATGGGCGGCCGCCGGCAGCAATTGGCAGCCGATGTTCGGCGCCCCCGGCTACCGCACGCATAAACTGGATTTCTACGGTGATCACTGGATCACCGTGCCGATCCCGTCCCTGGGACCAGCCACGCAGCCGTTCGCCGGTACAGCCGGCTCAACGACGCCGGTTGGCAATGTATTGACCATGATCCTCAACGGCGACGGGCGGAGCAAAGAGGCCGGCTATCGCGCCGTGGCCGAGCAGAGTGCCGATGGCAAAACGCTGGCTTGCACCATCTTCCGCAACACCGACAAGCTGGCGGAGAAGTCCTGCCCGCCGCTGGTCGCCAATGAGGAATACACCTTCCGTTTTTCGCACATGGGCGACCATCTGCGGCTGGAGCTGGACGGCGAGCCGCTGCTGGACGTGCCCGACGGCGGCGCGCTGCCCGGCCTGCGTCCCGCTTACGGCGCCACCGGCAGCCTGTCCAAAGTCGGCGACGTGCTGGTGCTGGGCCGCAACCAGTTGGACTACGCCTTCACCGACGCGCCGGTGGACTGGCTGGCGGAAGGCACCTGGATGGCCACCACACGCTGGGCTTGCTCCAACCAGTGGTCCTTCCTCGGCGGCTGGAGCCGCGGCGATGCGGTGCTCTGGCACAAGCAGCGCTTCAACGGCGACCAGAGTTTCGAAGTGTTCTTTGCGCCGAAGATGGAATACCCGCGCGAGGATGAGACTTATTGGACGCGGTTCCGCGATCTGGGCATCGTCATCTGCGGCGACGGGCACGATCCACGCACCGGCTACACCGTCATCGCCGGCGCGCCCGGCGCCGGCGGCAACCCGAACGGGCGGACGGTGTTGATGCGCAACGGCAAAATCGTCGCCACCTCCTACTGGCGCTTCCCCGACGCAAACGCCGGGCACACGAACTGGTTCGACATGATCCTGCGCAAACGCGGCAACACCGTCGAATTCTGGCTCGAGGGGCAGCGTCTGATGCAATTTCAGGACGACCAGCCCCTGGATGGCGGCGTGCCGGGCGTGCTGGCGGTGAACAACGGCGTGGCCGTCGCACGCGCACGGCTGGCTTTCGCCAATCCGCCCACCCCGCGCACCGACCCGCAGGTCACCCTCGACGACCCCTGGTATCCCTTCTGGGGCAATGTCGGGCGCCCGTTGACGCTGGATTTCCCGCACACCTTTGCCACCTCCGGCAAACCGGTCCACCTGGAAGCCGTGCCGCGTGCAGTGCCGCCGGAGGAGAAGGCCACGCCGGCGGTGGCGGGCACCCGCGTCACCATCACGCCGCAAGTGCCCGGCAACCACTGGTACCAGGTGCGGGCGTCGGACGGCGACGCAACCTCACCGGCGTTCCACATCACGCTGCCGGTGTTCACGCCATCGTTGAAGCGCGACGACTCCCACGCGGTGGTGCTCTACCGCTTTGACGAAGGAAAAGGCAGCGTCATCAAGGACTACGGCGCCGGACCGGCGGCAGACCTGATCATCCCCAAGGACGCGCCTGTTGACTGGGTGCCCGGGCAGGGCATCACCGTCCACGGCCCCGGCCGCGTGATGACGAAGGACGGCGTCCCCAAGCTGATGTCCGTCGCCCAAAAGAAGACCTGCTCCATCGAGATCTGGTTCTCCCCGGATACCATGTATCCGCCGACCTATTGGCTGGGCGGCCTGCTGGAGTGGGGGCTGCCGAACGAAGTGCGCAACTTCGCCGTCGGCCAGCTCTGGTGGGACCTGATCCTGTCGCCCTACGGCACCACCTTCAAACCCTGGAGCGGACGCGCCACGGTGAATAATAACGTGCTGCGCACCGGCCTGCAGCACGCGATGATCACCTGGGACGGCGCCACCACGCGCAGCTACGTGAACGGCAACCTGGTGGGGACGTCACAGGCCCCCTGGCGAGAAGCGTCGTGGCATCCGGAAGCGCCCATCATTGTCGGCTCGCTGGCGGCGGGCCAACCCAATTACCAGCTCGACATCGCCCGCGCTTACCAGATCGGGACGTGGATTATGCCCAACCGCCCGGAGATGCAGCACTGCTTCCTCGGCAGCCTCTACCTGGTCGCCGTCCACGACCGCTGCTTCACCCCGGACGAGGTGCAGAAGAACTACCAGGCGGGACCGTCAGCAAGGTGACGATAACCACGGAGACACAGAGGCACAGAGGACAATAATTACTCTCTGTGTCTCCGTGCCTCTGTGGTTCCTGTACCGTCCCCTCCCCCGCTCTCCAACCCCTCGTCTCTTGACGTGGCGGCAACAGGGAATGATAATAAGGAACCCCCTCACGTGAATCCCCTGTCCGGATTGTGACTCATGCCTTGTGAGGAGGTTTTACATGTTCCTGTCTTCGCCGTTCCGCGCGCTCTCCGTCGCCGCGCTGATCGCCTGCCTGGTGGCCAGCCTGCCGGCTGCCGCGGACATCACGCTGGGGACCAGCGCCCGCAGCGCGGCCATGGGTGGCGCGGGCATCGCCAGCGGTGATGCCCAGGGCGCCGGCACCAACCCGGCGTTCCTCGCCGATTCCGATATGCTCCTCGGGATTATCTGGCCGTCCGTCAGCGCCGGCGCCGATGGCGCCGCCGGCCTGCTCGACGCCGTTAAGCTGATCAGCAACGCCACGGTGGATTCCGGCAAGGCGTGGGATATGCTCAAGAAGGCCGGCGCCGGCACCACCACCGTCGAGATGTCGGCGACTGCCGGCCTGGCACTGCCCCGCGCCGACCTGCTGACCAGCGCCGCGCTGCACACCGAGATCACCCCCAACACCGACTTCTCGAGCTGGTTGAAGTCCGGGGCGACGGGCGACCTACCGTCCACGGCGCGTGCGGATGTGTATGCCGGCGGCACCACTTCGCTGCCCAGCCTGGGCATCGGCTTCCACCTGCCCGTCATGCGCATCATGCCCGGCACAACGTCCGTCGGCTTCCGCGTCAAGCCCTCCCGCCTGTATTATTCGCACTACGTCTTCGACCCGGAGCACCCCCGCGGGACGCCCGGTGAGGAGATGGGCGGCAAAAGCTACCTGGCCAACTCGTCCTTCAGCGCGGACGCGGGGATCATCTTTTCCCCGAAGAAGGCGGATAAGCTGCACCTGGCGCTGATGGTCAACAACCTGGTCGAGCCGAAGGCCGTGCGTTTCCGCGCGGCGTCGGAGCGCTTCGGCACCGAAAAACAGCTCGCGCCGCGCACTGTCAGTGTGGGGTCGGCCTGGGAGGACAAAGATATCACGCTGGCGGTAGACCTGGTGGATATCACCGGCAACGCCGGAGACTCGCATATCCGCGCCGGCTGCGAATACCGGCTGCCCGGCGGCATCGCCATTCGCGGCGGCTACAACTCGCTGGACGGCTTCACCGGCGGTATCGGACTGGGCAATCTCGGCATCGCCCTCTCCAAAGAGGCGCCGGTGATGATTACCAATACCATTTCATTCTGAAGATAGCTGTTGACGCAAATGCGGCACCTGTTTTACTTGCTCTTGCTCTTTCATCTTGCTCTTGCTCTAAAGAGCAAGTAAAACAGGTGCCGACTGGAGCGCGATGCATCAGCGGGTAAGGGGAAGGCGCGGCAGGAAAACCACACGATCCCCTCTCCGGCCGTCCTGGAGAGGGGATCGTCATGCGCGTTCACCGGTCATTGCGTCCGCCTGGGCGTTTCACGCAGGTGTAATTCCTCACGCACTGCGCGCAGCTCGTGCAATTTTTCCTCGATCCTAAGATAGCTGCTTCCATTGCGATATAAGCGCAGCAAGTCAGACACCAGTTGTTGTTCCCTGTCGTCCAGGGCGCCGGCGGAGGACGGCTCCAGAAAAACTGTATGTTGCAGCATACTGACCACCTCCTTCATACCGGACACTTTCGTTCTTCCACAACAGGGGGCTGGCTCACACGGGTGTCTTGTCGACTTTTTCCAACATGACTGTGTGATGGCGTTCTCCCTATATTACTAATCTTCAAACTCTCGCCACTATGCGCAGATTTGTGTTTGGTTGCGGGCAGCCGTCCTGATCGAACCTTGACGTTCGCTGTGGCAATTCGATAGAATGGGCAGGTCCGTGAGCGTGCGAGCATTCCCCCGCGGGGCACGCCGAAAGCATGAGGCTTAGCAATGGTGGCGACATCCAATACACCCGATCCGGAGCAGCGTCAGCATCTGCCGGGGACGCCCTCCGCCACAGCGGACGGCGAGCACGCCTCCCTGCATACGTCGGCCGACCAGGCGCCGAACATCACCTCCGCCGAAGAGTTGACGAAGACGCTGCAGGCATTCGTGCGCCGGGTGGCGATGATCTTGCAGGCGGGGAAATGCGTGATCATGCTCTACGAGCAGGAGACCGGCGACCTGGTCGCACAGCTTCCCGCCCTGCACTTCACCGATGAAGAAGTGGCCGCCATGCGTGTCCGCGCCGGCGAGGGCTTGACCGGCGACGTCTTCCGCGAGAGCCTCGCGGTGATCTGCCAGAATTGTGCGGCCGACCCGCGCTGCCAGGCGGAAGATTGGGCGCGCTTCGGCGTCAGCGACAGTCTCAGCGTGCCCATGGTCATCGAGCGGCGCAACGCCAGCCAGCAGGTGGTGGAGATGCTGCCCATCGGCGTGGTACACGTCTTCAATAAGCGCCACGGGCTGAAGTTCACCGAGGAAGACGTCAACCTGCTGTCGGTGCTCTCCCGCAACGCCGCGGCCGTCATCACCACCGCCAAGGCGATATTGAGCATTGCCGACGAAAAGAAGCAGCTCGAATCGACGCTGCGCAGCATGCCTTCCGGTCTGCTGGTCATTAGCCGCACGCGGCAGATCCAGCTCATCAACACCACCGCCATCCGCCTGCTGGAGATGAAAGCCGAAGACAACGCCGGCATGGATTTCCGCGAAGCGATCCCCAACGACGAGATCTGTGACTTTCTCGCTCATGCGCTCGGTGAGGACACCATTCAGGCACAGGAATTCCAGATTCGCGAGCGCTTTTACCAGGCGCAAACCGACCAGGTGCGCGATGAGCGCGGCGCCATCACCGGTGTGCTCTGCGTGTTCAACGATGTCACCGAGCTGCGCAACGTTGAGCGCATGAAAACAGACTTCGTCACCACCGTCTCCCACGAGCTGCGCACGCCGCTGACCTCCATCAAGGGCTTCGTCCGCACGCTGCTGGAAGATCCCGACGGCGAGTATTACGATCAAACCACCCGCCTGGAGTTCTATAATATCATCGACTCAGAGTGCGATCGCCTCATCCGCCTCATCAGCGACCTGCTCAACGTCTCCCGCATCGAGCGCGGGCTGCCGCTGCAGATGAACTATTCGCCGGTGGACGTCGCCACTCTCGTCGAGCAGTGCCTGACCTTCCACCGCGGCTACACCACCCATCACGAGCTGGTGACGGAGTTGGAGCCGGGTCTCGCGCCTATCCAGGCGGACCGCGACAAGCTCGACCAGGTGCTGTCAAATCTCATCAGCAACGCTATCAAATACAGCCCGGACGGCGGGCGCATCACCGTGCAGGTCGCGGACGGCGGCAGCGAGTTAAGCTTCGCGATCAGCGACCACGGCCTGGGCATCCCGTCCGAGCACATCGAGAAGGTCTTCCAGCGCTTCCACCGCGTGCACAGCGGCGATTCCCAACGCGTGGGCGGCACCGGCATCGGCCTTTTCCTCACCAGAAGCCTGGTGGAAGCCCATGGCGGCGTCATCCACGCGGAAAGCACCGTCGGCCAGGGCTCCACCTTCCACTTCACCATCCCCAAAGTCCCGCCGATCGGCGCCAATTAATGCAAAATGCAAATTGATGTCTTCCTTCTACCGGCATCAATTTGCACTTTGCACTTTGCACTTTTCATTTTGCATTAATTACTGCGACACCCCATCCCACGGCGGCAGGCTGAGCTTCGGATCCGCCTGCTTCATCTTCCAGCGCAGGTCGCGGAACAGCGTGCGCTGATCCACCAGCCAGCAATTGTCGCCGCGTTCGAGGGTGAACTCGACGCCGTAATTCCGTGAGGCCAGACCGGCCAGCGCCTTGCCGATCTCATATGAATTCGTCGGCGCCAGCCCCAGCCGCGCCACCGCGTGGGCGCTGCCGCCGCTCTCGCTGACGCTGATGAGCTGCACGTCGGTAATGGTGAACCAGGACGGGAGATATATCCCCTTGCTGCCAGGCGTCGCAAGCTGCTGCTGACTGAACTGATCGTTGTCCCGCAGGTAAAACAGGTATTCTTGTGCGGCCTGCTGCGAAGTCGCCGGCCGTGGCTTATCCCGGAAATCGCGGTGGTAAAGAATGAAGATGCCGATGATTAACAGCACCAGGATGAGCATCACCGAGATCCACGTCCGGTCCCTGCGCGGGATGGCGGCGCCGGCGATGTAAATGAAACTGCGCGCGGGCGGCGTGGGCGCGTCCTCGGCATCAGGCGCGTCCTCGTCATCCGCCAGCGCAAACGGCGTGCTGGAAATGTTCGCTTCCACCGGAACGTGGGAAGGCTCCGTGTCGAGCGCTTCTTCCACCGGCTCCTCGGGAATGTCCGCTGCCGTAGATGGCAGGACCACTGCCTCCTCCGGCTCCACCGGCATTTCCTCGACGGGCGGTTCCGCGGGCACTTCCTCTTCAACGGCAGCTTCCGGTGGTGCGCTCGTTTCCTCGGGGATGATCACTTCCGGCTCCGGGGTGGTGTCTTCCGGGATGATCACCTCCGGCTCGGCGTGAGTTTCGACCGGCGCGCCGGCTTCCTCAACTACCTCCGGCGCCGGCGTGTCCGGCTCCATCACGGTGGCGGGCTCGGGCGGTTCGGCATGGGCGCGGCGCTTCGGAAACGCCACGGTCAGGTCGGGTATATTCAGCATCCGCCGGAACGGCACGGCCAGCTTCGGCTCCGACGGCGGTGTGGGCGATGTAGGCTGTGCGGGCGGTGGAGGGGCGATGGGCGCCATGCATTTCCAGCAGGCCACCTTCCCCGGTCTGTTCACCGCGCCACAGCGCGGACAATTGGCCATTGTCATAACTCCCTGACAGGATTCATCATAACAGATGATTCCCACCAGGGCAAATCGTTGTGTTTCGCCGGCGGATACGGCGCTGAGAGGTATTGCACAAACAGGCCGCGTGTATTCACTTCAATGGCTGCACGATGATCTCCACCGGCGGGATATCCAGCGTGTAGGGAGTATAACCTTCCACCGATACTATGGCCGTGGCTTTCACCGTATACCTGCCGGGATGCAAATCCCAGCCCGGCGGGAACTGATCGGAATAGAACGATGATAACAATACGGAACCATCGACCGGAAGGCCCATCGTGACAGCATCCATGCGGTAGCTGATCATACCGGAGGCGGGGATCTGGCCGTGCGGCGCGAAGATCGGCGGCCCGGAGATCGGAGGGTATTGCGGGGGGACAGGCCGACCGCCCTCATTGGTTACCTGCAGCATCAGGGCAGGCTGCCGGCCGATGGCGACTGCATCACCGGTGGCATTTTTGACATCAAGGTAGAGGATGAAGCGCCGGATGGTTTGCCCCTCGATCTCTTGTTGATCGTAGATCAGGCGAATTCGCCCCTGTAGTCGGTTGTTGAGTTCGCGCTCGTTCACCGGCGACCAGTCAGACACAAACTCATCCGGAGATTCCTTCTCCGCGGGCAGTCCGTATGGAAAGGTCAGCGACAACGTCTGCCCCTGCTCAGTTTTGTAATTAACCGTGACCAGATACAACCGCCCGCGCTCGAGCTGGTGGAAAGGCGCCACCGGCATTTCCAGGCGCTGCGTCGTCTGCGCGGGAATGTGGAGGATATCTTCCTCGCGCGGCGGGCCAAAATCCTTGAAGATCGTCTGGTGGGGCGGGATGACTGATCCCGCCGCCGTCTTCACGGTGAACGCCAATTCGCCCGTATAGATGGCGCGGTACGGCTTGATGAGCGTCACCTCCCGCGCCAGCCCATTGGTGACGATCAGCGTCGCCGTCTTCATGGTGAGATCGGTGAACTCCACCGCGGCGCGCAGGTCTTGCGCCCGGGCAAAGATGCCGCAGGCGAGAAGCGACAGCAGGATCAGGTATCGAGTCATCGCGGTTCCTCCTGGAGCGAGAAGATAGGAGTATTATACCACCTGCTGTTACCGCTAACCCGCGTATTTTCCGGAGTTGCAGGAATTCAGGCCAGCGGTGGAAGTGCGATTCTCAGTCTGTAAGGGTGCGAGAACCCCGCCGATGACAGGTAAGGTGAGGGTGTAGATTCACGGTCTGGAAGGGTGCGAGAGCCCCGCCCGATTTCAGGTAAGCTTACCTATGCTCGGGCGGGGCTCTCGCACCCTTCCAGACTGAGAATCGCACTTCCACCGCTGGCCTGAATCATATTACTTCTTAATCATAATGATATCTGCATTCGGCACCGCCAGCGTAAACGTCAGCTCCCCATCCTTGAGCTGATACTGCAGCTTGCCGAATCGCGCCGATTCCACCGAGGTGACCGTGCCGTTGACCTTCACGCGGGCGGTGACGCTGGGGTTGGGCCGCTTCGGGTCCTCCGCGCCGGGGTAAGTCGCGTTCACCAGGAATACCACATTGCCTTGCGGGCAGTCGAAGATGGAGGTGAGCATGCCCGGCACGGAGAGGATCACCGGCCGGTCAACCGCCGTGGTGAAGGCGTTGAGGATGCGCTGCGCTGTCGCGCCGTTCTCATAGGTGCCGCCCGGGGTTTTGATGGAATCCTTCGCGTAATGCTCGTTCCAGTATTGGTTCCCCACCAGAGCGCCCACCAGCAGCGCCTCGCCCTTGCCGTATTTGTTGTAAAAGACCGCCGGCTTGCCGTCCGCATAGGTGCCGATGGTCTGCGCGGTGGTCGCTTCCGCGGTCATCAACTGGTCGGTGGTCGCCATCTCCACTTTGCCGCCGAAGAGCGGCGAGTCGGCGGTGATGGTGGTCGGCTTGCCGGTCACCATCCGGCGCTGCTTTACGCCGAACACCGGGTCGAGCACCGGGCAGTATTGCTGGAACTCATCCGCCTCCAGCGCGCCGGTGCACGCCCACAGCTTGCCGCCGTTCTTCACCCACTCGGCGATTTTCTGCTGCACGGCGACGGTCGCATTGGAATCCGTAATGAAGAGCTGATCGTAGTTCTTCAGGATATTATCCTCGGTGATCTCCAGCTCGTTGACCACGTCCACCTGCGTGTAGCTGTGCTTGAGGCCGGCATAAGTCTGCTGGCGCAGCGGGGCAAAGTAGCAGTCCTTCTTCTGCATGATCTCCGAGGTGTAGGCCACCAGGATGGCCGACTTGCGCGGGCGCACGTCGCCATCGGCGATGGGATCCTCGAACTTTTTGATCGCGCGGGTCGCTTCGCCCAGCTCACGATAGGAGTTCGGATCTTCGCCCCACGGCGGGCCGATGTTATTCAGCGGCCCATACAGGTAGAGGTCGTTGTCCTTGATGCCGTGCATGAGGAAGCCGATGAGCTTGTTGCGGATCAGCCCGCCGACCAGCAGGCTGGACATCGTCTCGTGGTCCCGGCGGCAGGCGCTGCGAATGATCTCCGAGCCGAAGCAGATATTATTCACGCCGCCGTCCCAGCCGGAGACCCAGTCCTCCATGCCGACGCCTTTCAGCGCGTGCGTGCGGGTATACATGAAGATGTCGATCATGCCGCGGTAGGTGTCATTGTTGTTCCCCAGGAAGGCGATCTGCATCGGACCGGCCTGGTAGTTGGGCGAGATCAGCCGCGCGTTCGGGAAGAACTGCAGCACGTTCTCGGTGCCCTTGCGCCAGACGCCGGCGGAATAAACGTCGATGTAGCGGCGCGTGTAGTAGAACAGCCGGCCGGCCTCGATCGTCTCCCACTTCGGTCCCGGCTTCTCCTCTTTCTCGCCTTTGAACACGTTGAGGGCGTCGCCCGGCTCATCCGGCGCGGTGGGCAGCGGGTCGTCAATGTCCTCCTGCTTCACCATTGGCGGCGGCGGCGGCTTCGGCCCGCCCACGAAGCGGCGATCCTCCGTCGGGTAGACATCCTCCCACTTGGTGACGCCCAGCAACTGCGGGGTCAACTTCTGCTCCCGCAGCCAGGACCGAAAATCTTCCAGCTTCTGCGGGTCGGCCTCGATATCCTTCGGCTCGATCATGGGGCCGGGTTCGTCGCCCATGTTGAAGCGGGTGGTGATGGACGAAGCAAAGGGGTAGATCTTTTTATAGTCGTCCACCGGACCCCAGGCGATGGTGTTGGTGTCGATGATGGCGTGCGCTTTCGCGAAATCGGGGAAAACGTCCTCCGGCGCGGCGGCCATGTTGATGCCGAGTCCCTCGAAGATCTTGTAGTCGATCTCCAGCCAGTCCTTCGGCACGCGCGACCACAACCCGGCCCAGGTCCCGATGCGGATGCGCTTCAGCCGCGGCGCCGGCCCCAGGTTCATCCCCTGGTACATCGCCAGCCGCCGCAGCGACCACTCGTGGAAGGTTTCCAGCCCCTGCAGCCCGGCGACGGTGGTGGCGGTGGGCATGCGCAGAAACATGGAGCCGTCCAGGTCCAGCGGCTCTCCCGCGACGACGTGGAAGACGTGCGAAGCCGCCGGTCGATTGGCGAACTCCAGCGTGGCGGTGCCGCCGGTGAATTTGGTGCCGGCGCGCGGCTTGCAGCTGATGATGCTGAACCAGGTGTAGAAATTCGATGTCGGCAGCAGCACCCACGGAGAATATCGGCCGGCGGAAAGGGCTTCGCCGTCATCCAGCGGCAGGGTCTCGTCTTTATAAAGGCCGTAGGCGCCCACGTTGCCGGTCTGCTCCCAGTGCGCCCCCTTGAAGTCGTAGTAAATCTGGCTGTTGATATAGGCGGTGTGGCGGAATGCGGCGGGAGCGTCGATGCGCCAGCGCACCCACACGCGGCCCACGAAGTCGCGGATGTCCGGCGCATAATTCGGGTCGGCGGAGAGCACCGCGCAATCCAGCGTGGCCACGCTCTTTTCCGAGGTGGCGATCAGCATCACCTTGCCCAGCTTCACGGTGGCGCGCAGCGGTATCCAGCGGAAGGCGGTGCGTTCGCGCGTCAGCGCCTCCTCGGCTTGCACCATCGCGTCCGGGTCCATCTCGTCGCCGAACCCCATCTCGTCACCGGGGGCCGGCTCCTCCTCTTCCGCTTTCTGTGCAAACGAGACGGCCTGCTCTGCCAGCGGCTTGCCGTCCTGCGCCAGCGAGAAACCTAGTGTGCCGTTGGGCGCCGTCTTCGCATTGGCGGAGGGGCTGTAGCGCACCCAGCAAGTCACCGCGCCCGCCGGGGCGTCGAACTCCAACGTCACCGACTTGCCGGTCGACCCGTCGGCGGCCAGGTAGCAGGCGCCGCTCACGAAGGATTGCTGCGCCGGCGGCAACTGCGCCGCGCTGAAGCCGGCTGCCTTCTGGCTTTCGAATTCCTGCATCTGCAGCCTGGCGAGGAACTTGCCCAGGTTGCCGGACTGCGCCGCGGGTTCCGGCGTCTTCGCTTCCTCGGTGCCGAAGGTAACCAGTGTCTCCGGCGACAACACCGGCACCACCTCGTCCGGACGCAGTGCTTCTCCAGGTTTCGCGTTGGGGTTGCCGTAATACAGCCACAGCCGCGCCTTGCCGCGCGGGCTCAAATCCTTCAGAAAGAAGCCGACCTGGGCCTCTCCGCTGTCGCTCTGCAGTAGCCCGGGTCGGATCGGCAGCTCGACGCCCCGGCCGTCCAGCAGCCGGAAATCGCTGCCGTCCGCCCGCAGTTTCCCGTCACACAACAGCGAGGTGGTCGGCAGCTCGCGCACCGCCAGCAGCAGCCCGGACTTCGGCGTGCCCGTCAGGTTATGCACCTGCACCGGCACCCGATACCGCCACTCCGGCAGCTGCCAGTCCTCCGCCCCCCAGCACACACTCGCCGCCAGCAATAGCCAGATTAAGGCGCCGTATCGCATCACAGGTAACCCCACAAAGACCATAATATCGTTTACAACGGGATTCGGTGAAAAGTTGCCGAATGCCTGCCGGCGCTGTCGAATTTACTCAGGGACTGTCCCGAGCCCGCGGGACCAGTGGCGACCGCCTTCCTTAACACCCGCTTTAATTACCACGGGACTGTCCCCCCTCGTGCGAGAGGCTGACCGTTCACACGAGGGGGGACAGTCCCGTGATCCTATTACCGAGCGCTGAATAGGAAAACGGGCTCCGGTCCCGCGGGCTCGGGACAGTCCCTGAGTGGATTTCGCTCCGTGTAATCAATCGTTTAAGATAACACTGAATTTATACATAATTTTGTCTGCAATCTCTTCTATCTCCATCTGCTCCTGCTCGGAATAAAAGCTTTGTGATGAGGTGATGGCTGCATAAAAATCCGTGAACAATCCCGCATATTTTTTGGGGATCATCTCACTGTCTTCGAACTCCTCTTTAACCTCATCCAGTAAGATTAGGAGCTGGTGGTATTGTTCTCGATTGATTCGTTTGTGAAATCGAATACCTATCAACAGGCTGTCGTCTTCCCCAATAAGAGCGTTATAGAACCGCGTATACAGTTGCTCATTCATCGACTCCCCTCCTGTTTCCTGAGCATCAGTATATCCGCATTCGGCACCGGTAGAGTCACCGTCAACACGCCGTCCTTCACCTCATACTGCATCTTCCCGTATTTCGCCGATTCGACGGATGCCACGGTACCGGTCACCTGCACGCGCACGGTGACGGTGGGCGCCGGACGGTCTTCCACCGGCTTGGCGGAATATGTGGCGTTATTGAGGAAGACCACCGCGCCTTGCGGGCAGTCCATCACCGTGGTGAGGATGCCGGGCACGGAGCAGACCACCGGGCGATCCGCCGCCGTGGTGAAGGCGTTGAGCAGGCGCTGGGCGTCCGCGCCGCCTTCGTAGGTGCCGCCGGGGGTATTGATGGAACCCTCCGCATAATGCTGCTGCTGGTAGACATCGCCCACCAGCGCGCCGATCAGCAGCGCTTCGCCTTTGCCGTATTTGTGGTAGAAGACCGCCGGCTTGCCGTCGGCATAGCTGCCGATGACCTGTGCATCGTCCGGTTCAGCAGCAAGTAATTGATCGGTCGTGGGCAGATCCACCTTGCCGCCGAACAGCGGGGAATCGGCGGTAATGATGGTCGCCTTGCCTTTCACCATCTCGCGGTGCTTGACGCCGAAGACGGGATCGAGGACCGGGCAGTATTGCTGGAACTCGTCCCACTCCAGCGCGCCGGCGCACGCCCACAGCTTGCCGCCGTTCTGCACCCACTCGGCAATCTTCCGCTGCACGCCGGCACTCGCGTTGGAATCGGTGATGAAGAGCCGGTCGTAATTCTTCAGGATATTATCTTCGAGGATCTCCTGCTCGCAGATCACGTCGACCTGCGTGTAGCCCTGCTTCAACCCGGCGTAGGTGCTCTGGCGCAGGCGGGTGAAGTAGGTGCCTTTTCGCTGCATCAGGTCCGAGGTGTACGCCACCAGCAGCGCCGCCTTGCGCGGGCGCAGCGTGCCGTCGGCGATGGGGTCCTCGAACTTTTTGATCTCGCGCGTCGTTTCCGCCAGCTCCTGCTGGGCCTTCGGCTGCTCGCCCCAGGCGGGGCCGATGTTCTGCACCGGGCCGTAGTAATACAGGTGGACGTATTGCAGCCCGTGCATAAGGTAGCCGTAGAGCTCGCCGCGGATGCCCTCGCCGCCCACCAGCAGCGCGCCGCGGGCGCCCCCCACCTTGCGGGTGGCGCAGCGGATCATCTCGGAGGCCAGGTTCTCGCGCACCACGCCGTAATCCGAGCCGGTCACCCAGTCCTCAATGCTCATGCCGCGGGTGGCGCCGCCGCGGGTGTAGGCGAAGATGTCCATCATGCCACGGTAGGTATCGTTGTTGTTGCCCAGGAAGGCGATCTGCATCGGCCCCGCCTGGTAGTTGGGCGAGATCAGCTTCGCGTTGGGGAAATGCCGCAGCACGTTCTCTTTGCGCTGCTTCCAGAAGTTGATCGAGTAGTCATCGATGAAGCGCCAGGTGTAATAGTAGAGCCGGCCGGCTTCCACGGTGTTATACGCCGGCGCCGGATATGTTTTCGCCTCGCCCTGGAAGACGCCCAACGCGTCCTCCGGCTCGTCCGGTTCGGTCGGCGTCGGGTTTTCCCACTCGTCCTTGCTCACGTGCGGCGGCGGGGGCGGCTTGGGCCCGCCCACCAGGCGGCGATCCTCCGACGGATACACGTCCTCCCACCGGGTGGCGCCCAGCAGCTCCGGCGTCAAGCCCTTTGCCTTCAGCCACTCGCGGAACTGCGCCAGTTGCTCCGGGTCCTCCACCATGAAGCGCGGCTGCAGAACGGGACCGGGCTCGTCGCCAAGGTCGAAGTGGGTGGAGACGGACAGCTCATACGAGCGCTTCTCCGACGGGCTGTAATCCCCACTGCGGGCATAAGACTTGGTGTCGATGCCGCCGTGCGCCTTCGCCAGCTCGGCATACAGCTCGGAGCTGACGCCAGAGACATTCAGATCGTTTAACCCCAGCAGATCGAAGAGGGTGAAATCGATCTCCGCCCACTCGCGCGGCAGATTGCCCTGCAGCGCCGCGGAGGCGCCGATGCGTAGTCGTTTCAACCGCGGCGGCGGGCTGAGATTGAGGCTCTTCGCAATCTGCAGCCGGCGCAGCGCCCACTCGTGAAAGCTCTCCAGCTTCTGCAGCCCGGCGATGGTGGTGTCGGTAGGCATGCGCACCATGAACAAGCCGCCCAGGTCGATGGGCTCGTCCGCCGTGACGTGGAAGACGTGCGCGGAATCGGGACGGTTGGCGAACTCCATCCGCACCGTGCCCGGCCCGGCATTTTTCGCCCCCGGCGCCTTGCACTGGAAGCGGCTGTGCCAGGTGTAGTTCCTCGAGGTGGGCAGCAGTACCCAGGGCGTATACTGGCCGGTGGCGAGCGCCTCGACTTCGTCGACCGGTACTTCCGGCGTGATCCGTTTCCCGTCATTCTTATCCGGGATGACCCCAAAGCAGCCGACGGTGCCGGTGGGCAGGAAGATAGGCCCGTGGGGGGAGAACGGTTGAATCTCGTTGTTCAGGTAGACCGTGTGCGGGTAGCTCGCCGGCCGCTCCACGCGCCAGCGCACCCACACGCGGCCGATGAAGTCGCGGATGTCGGGCACGTAGGCCGGGTCGGCGGTGAGCACGGCGCAGTCCAGCCCGGCGCGGGTGCGGTCGGAGATGACGGTCAGCGTCACCTTCCCCGCCGCCGCTTTCACCTTCAACGGCGCCCAACGGAAGGCGGTGCGCTCGCGCTGCACGGCTTCTTCGGCGAGCACCATCGCCTCCGGATCCTCGGTCAGTCCCCCGGCGTCGATCTCCTCCGGCTCGGGCAGTGCCTCATCCGCAGGGTCGAGGGTGATGGTTTGGGTGGCCAGCTCCGCCCCATCCTGCTGCAGGCTGAGAGTGAGCGTGCCGCGGGGGGCATACTTTGCATCCCAGGACGGGCAGTAGCGCACCCAGCAGGTCAACTCGCCCGCCGGGGCATCCAGCTCGACGGTGAGCGCGCGCTTTGGCGAGCCGTCGGCGCCGAAGTAAACGCCGCTGCTGATGCGGTCAGCATCGCCTTTGACGGCGCGGAAGCCGGGCACTTTCGCGGTGCTCTCCAGCTCGACCAGCCGGTGGTTCGCCAGCGTGGCAGCCAGGTTTTCTGCCTTCGCGGCCGGCTCCGGCGTTTTCGCCTCCTCCCCGCCGCGGCCGATGGGCGTTTCCGGCGAGAGCAACGGCGCGCGCTCATCGGAGCGGAGCTGCGGTCCCGGCTCCGCCTTCGGGTTGCCGTAGTACAGCCAGAGGCGGGTTTTGCCGCGCGGGGCGACGGCGTTCAGGAAGAAGGAGAGTCGGGAGTCGCCGTTGTCGCTGTCCAGGTGCTCGGCGCGCAGAGGCAGCACGTTGCCGGCGCCGTCGAGCAGCCGCAAATCGCGCCCGTCACGCGCGAGCTTCCCCGCGGTTATCAGCGTGGTGAACGGCAGGTCATTCATCCCCAGCAACAGCCCGGACTTCGGGGAGCCGGTGCTGTTATACACGCGGACGGGCATCCGGTAGCGCCACTCCGGCAACTGCCAAGGCGCATCCGCCGCCCGGCAGACGCCCATTACCACCAGCAGCAGCCAGAACCCGGTGAGATATCGCATGTGAACCAAACCCCAGGGAGCAGTATAGTTATGTTTGAAACGAGAGGCGAGGGAAAGTTGTCGTGCTTGCTTAGCAACATGTTTAGCAACCGCTCAGGGACTGTCCCGACTCAGCAGAACTCAAGCCCGTTTTCGAATCTCACGCTTGCAACGGAACCAGCGGGACTGTCCCCTTGTATAGCCTTGCTTGCCTATCCAGGACTCCGCTCAGGGACTGTCCCGATCCACCGGAACCCAAGCCCGTTTTCGAATCTCACGCTAGTAATGGAACCAGCGGGACTGTCCCCTTGTATAGATCAGCTTGCCTATCCAGGACTCCGCTCAGGGACTGTCCCGATCCACCGGAACCCAAGCCCGTTTTCGAATCTCACGCTAGTAATGGAACCAGCGGGACTGTCCCCTTGTATAGCCCTGCTTGCCTATCCAGGACTCCGCTCAGGGACTGTCCCGACTCAGCAGAACCCAAGCCCATCTTCGAATCTCTCGCTAGTAACGGAACCAGCGGGACTGTCCCCTCGTATAGATCAGCTTGCCGATCAAAGGGGACAGTCCCTGCGCGCTTTTACGTGTTATTTCGTCGGCGCCGGCTTCAGCGTCACCGTGTCCAGCAGCACCTTCACATCCTTGGGCGCGGCGAAGGTCAGCCCACCTGTGGTATCGTAACCGGCGATCGGCAGGATATCTAGCGTCACCTGCGTCCACTCGGTACCGACGGTGAAGGTCTTCGTCGCGTCGTAGCGCTGGCCGTCGGCCGTTTCGGCGAAGGTGACCGCCACCTCAGCCGGCTTTTCCGCCTTCATCCAGCAGGTGATCTGCTGCGCGACGCCGGCGATGAAGCGGGCGGGCGGCATGCCCACGCTGCCTTGGATGACGGCGGCTTGCTTGCCGGTGTGCGCGTCCGGGCTCAGCGGCGGGCAGCCGTAGCCGTGCAGCGGGATGTAACCTTTCGTGTTCTGCGCCTTGTCGGCATCGCTCCACTTGGCATAATCTTCCGGCATCTTCGTCTGCGACTCTTCGAAGTCGCCCCACTCCCGGCAGCCGTCGACCGCGGGGATGGGGGATTTGGCGAGCGCGCCAAGCGCCGCCGGGTCCACGCGCAGCAGCGGGGTGGAGGACTTGTAGGCGTTTTCGTCAATGATCGTGCCGATGATGTAGTAGGGTATCGACGAAGCCGGCAGCTTCACGCTGAAGGTTGCAGTGTTCATCATGCTGGCGGGCAGTACGGTCCAGGGCCGGCTGCGCCAGTTGCCGTCGTCGCCGGGGCTCAGGTACAGCTCGGCGGACATGATCTTGCGCGGGCCGCCGGCGTTCCACTGGGCGACCAGTCCGTTGCCTTCCTTCTTCACCGTCACCGGCGTCACCTCGTCCAGCGGAGGCGCGCCCTTCAGGTAGACATCCAGGAAGGCGAAAATTTCATCGTCCATGTTCGGCGTCATCGCATGATCCCAGTTGGGCAGCAGCGCCAGGTGCTTCGGACCGCCGGCGCGGTTGTAGCTGTCCATCAGCGCGGGCATCCAGTAGAAGTTGTCATTGGTGGTCGCGCACCAGTTCATCGGGGTTTTCGTCTCCGGCAGGCGGAAGGCCGGGTCGAGGGTGGTGGCCCACTTCTTCGCCTGCTCCGGGTCCTTCGCCTTCCCGCTGAACCAAGCGCACCCGAGTTGCAGGCTGCCGCAGCCGAACATGGCGGAGCCGGCCTTCAGCCGCGTATCGAGCCCGACCATGTAGGTAGTATAGAAGCCGCCCCAGGAGCTGCCGCACATGCCGATGCGGTTCTTGTCCACCACATCCGCGCGCGACTCCAGGTAGGACACCGCCTTCAGCAGCGCCACCGTGCCATGGTAAATGCCGGTCTGCTTGGGATCGGTGTAGTCGAGCGGAATATTCGAGGTGATATTATAGCCGCCGGTTGAGCGGTAGCCGGCGAGCGGGAAGTCGATGCACAGCGCCGCATACCCGCGTTTCGCGCCGAACTCCGTCCAGTAGGTGCCGGCCTGGTAGAGCCCGCCCTGGTTCCAGATGAAGGCGGGCAGGTTCTTGCCGCCTTCCGGATAGCTGAAGTACGCGAAGATATCCACACTCTTCTCGCCGTCCATCTCGGAGTGGAACTTGATTTCCTCGGTGACGATGCCGTTCGTGACCGTCTTCTTCGTCGTTTCCGGGTTCAGCGGCGTCGCCAGGATGGCCTTGACGTCATACACCGGGTCGGCCGCCTGCGCCGGCTTGTTGGCACAACCGAGGAACAATACGGCGGCCAGTACCAGTTGGGCGGCCAGCAATACCAGGATGCTCTTCTTCATCGTGCGCTCCTTACAGCAAAGGGACATGGGGTGAATTGCTGTTTATTATAGACACTTCAGGCGGAAAATGTCTTCGAATAGGGCACGATTTTCCGGAGGAGAGACGCGGGCTCTCCGTCAATGAGATGGAGAGCCCGCATTCGCAAGGTACGACGGGTTTGTTCAGATCCCGCCGACGATCAGCGCGGCGTTGTGGCCGCCGAAGCCGAAGGAGTTGGACATGGCGGTGCGGATCTTTTCCTGCCGCGCTTCGTTGGGCACGTAGTCCAGATCGCACTCCGGGTCCGGCTCCCGGTAGTTGATGGTGGCCGGGATGAGGCCTTCGCTGATCGCGCGCAGGCAGATGATCAACTCAACCGCGCCGCCGGCACCGAGCAGGTGGCCGGTCATGGACTTCGTCGAGCTGGTCGGGATGCGGTACGCCGCGTCGCCGAAGAGCTGCTTGAGGGCGATGGTCTCGATCTTGTCGTTGGCCGGGGTGGAGGTGCCGTGGGCATTTATATAGTCCACGCGCTCCAACCCTGCCTGCTTGAGCGCCGCCGCCATGCAGGCGGTGGCGCCGCGGCCTGACAGGTCGGGCGACGTCATGTGATAGGCATCGCCGGAGGCGCCGTAGCCCAGGATCTCGCCCAGGATGTTGGCGCCGCGGGCCTTCGCGTGCTCGTATTCCTCGATAATGAGGATGCCGGCGCCTTCGCCCATCACGAAGCCGTCGCGCGTGCGGTCGAAGGGACGGCTGGCGTGGGTGGGATCGTCATTGCGCTCCGACAGCGCCTTCATCGAGGAGAAGCCGGCCACCGCGAGCGGCGTGATGGTCGCCTCCGCGCCGCCGGTGATCATCATTTTGGCGGCGCCGCGGCGGATCATCTCCGTCGCTTCTCCGATGGCGTGCGCGCTGGAGGCGCAGGCGGTCACCAGGCCCATATTCGGCCCGGTGGCGCCCAGCTCGATGGAGACCGCCCCCGCCGCCATGTCGCTGATCAGCATGGGGATCAGGTAGGGGCTGACGCGGTTGGGTCCCTTCTCCAGCAGGATGGCGTGCTGCTTCTCCCAGGTCGCCATACCGCCGATGCCGGAGCCGATGACGACGCCGATGTCGGCGGCATTCTCGTCGGTGATCTCCAGCCCGGCGCTCGCCCGGGCCATTTTGGCAGCGGACACCGCGAACTGGCAGAACCGGTCCAGATGCTTAGAGGTGCGGCGATCCATATACTCGTCGGGGTTGAAGCCCTTCACCTCGCAACCGAAACTGACGTCAAACCGTTCCGTATCGAAGGCGGTGATCGGGGCGGCCCCGGAGTCGCCGCGCACCAGGCTCTGCCAGGTCGCTTCGATGCCGATGCCGAGCGGGGTGATGGCACCAACGCCCGTCACCACAACACGGGATGCTGTCATGCGTTTCACTATCCCTTCCGTGAAATGGATGGCAGTTCAGGCGCCAAGGCGTGAGTCGATGTAATCGACGGCGTCCTTGACGGTTTTGATCTTCTCGGCGTCTTCGTCGGGGATGCTATCCAGTTCAAACTGCTCTTCCAGCGCCATGATCAGCTCGACCAGCGCGAGGGAGTCGGCACCAAGGTCGTCCTGGAAGGACGCGGTCATGGTGACGTCATCTTCAGCGACGTTTAACTCTTCCGCGACGATTTTGCGGATTTTGGCGTAGGTTGCTTCGGACATGTGAAAAAACCTCCTGAAGGTCATGTAGGTAATCGGGCGTATGATACAGGTTTTTTCAAACTTAGGGAAGGGGGCAACGCGGAAGAAGCGATTGCTGCCCCCGGCACATGCCGTCTCCGGTCCGACGGACAGGCCGCGGACCGGAGCTGTGCGGGACGTCAGGCCACGCTGGCGGCATACGGCGCCAGGTAGTCGGACCACTGCGGGTTGCGCAGCGCGGCCATGAATTTATGGTAGCTGATATACGGCAGGCACTTGGGCCGGCGCGGCTTATTGCGCAGCGTCATACCCGCTTCGTCCGGCAGGCGGTCGCCCTTGGAATTGTTGCAGGCGGTGCAGCAGCAGACGAGGTTGTCCCATTCGTCCTTGCCGCCGCGCACCTTCGGGATCACGTGGTCGATGGTCAGCGGCAGATGATTGGTGCCGCAGTAGACGCAGCGATACCCGTCGCGCGTGAAGATGCTCTTGCGCGTCGGGCGCAGGATGGGCATCGGCCGCTTGACGAAATGGTTCAGCCGCACCACCGTCGGTAAGTCGCCTGCTTCCACCACGTGGGCCTTCCCCAGATAGAGCAGCACGACCGCGCGCCGGCGGCTGGTGACGTTCAGCGGTTGATAATTGTGATTCAGCACCAGAACTTCATCGCTCATCGATCCGTCCTCGAAGGTTGCCAGCCTCCTTTTCGCTCTGAAAGATAGATAAAATGCCGTGTTAGAAACAAAAACACCCGCATGACACAGGGGGTCAGCGGGTGTAGAAAGCAAGGGCCGCTCGTGGGCGCACGCAGTGTGGCGTGCTGTCCCAGACGAGCAGGTTTCTTATTTGTTCCCGCGAGGCCGGTCCCTGCGACCGGAAGCGTATGTAACTCGTGTGCGACACGGATTTCATCACTTATTTTGTAGCAGAAAATGACGTGTCATGTCAAGTTGGTGAGGTGGTGGAGAGGGGCAGCGACTGGTGCGTTATTCGAGCGGCCGGGTGCCGGCAAAATCCTCCAACCGCGCGGGCTGGCGCACCTTGCCGTCGGTGCCGAGGATATGGATGCCGTTGACCTTCGGATGGGGTGCAGGGTCCCAGAGATACGGGGCGGGATCGCGCTGTTGCCAGCGCACCGGCTCCGGATTGATCTCATAGGGACGGCCGTCGACCGTCGACGCCGGCACGTCGCCGATGAGCTTCCGCAGCCCGTCCATGCTGGTGGGCAGCGGCTCGCCCGGCTTCGCGGCCTGGTCGAGACGGTGCGCGATCAACTGCAGCCGCTCCTTGCATTGATCGCGTTCGGCCAGCAGGTGGCTGCGATACGCGAAGATCGCGACCGCCAGCACCACCAGCGCCACCGCGCCCCAGAGTGTGGATTTCGTAATATCCATGAAAACCGTCCATCCATAGGGTAGCGCACGATGGCGGTTACCGCAAGGGGGATGAGGGTTTCTCATTTATCGTATTAAGATGAAATGTTCAATATCTCGTTATTCAGCCTCACATCCGGTTCGCCGAGATGCCCGCTGATAATCTCCACGGCGCGGGTCACGCCGTCTTCAGCGCGGATGCGGGCGCCGAGGGCGGCGGCGCGGGATTGCATGGCGGTATCGGTGACCGCTTGCGTGACGGCGGCGGCCAGGCGGGGGGCGGTGAGGGCTTTACGGGGGATGGGGCGGGGGCCGGCGCCGAGGGCGTGGACGGTGCGGGCCCAGAAGGGCTGGTCGGCGAAAAAGGGCACGACGATGGAGGGGACGCCGGCGCGGAGGCCGGCGGCGGTGGTACCGGCGCCGCCGTGGTGGATGACGGCCGCACAGCGCGGCAGCAGCCACTCGTGCGAGGTGGAGTCGATGGGCAGCATGTCGTCACCCAGATCGCCCGGGTGCAGCCCGCCCCAGCCGGTGAGCAGGATGCCGCGCTGCTTTGCCGCCCGCAGCGCCGCGATCACCAGCCGGGTGGTCGCCTCCGGGTCGCGGTTCTTCATGCTGCCGAAGCCGACGTAGACGGGGGGCGGGCCGGCGGCGAGGAAGTCGCGCAGCTCCGGGGACGGCTGCCAGTCCACCGGGCCGTCGAGGCACCAGTAGCCGGTGACATGCAGGTGCGGCGGCCAGTCGGGCGGGGGCGGGATGACGGATGGGCTGTAGCCGTAGAGCACCGGGGTGTGCGCCTGTTCCGCCTGCCGGGCAATCTCGCGCAGCGGCATCGCCGGCAGTCCCAGCTCGCGGCGGACCAGCGGCATCACGCCTTTGAAGAAGTGCCAGAAGAGCGCGGCGAAGGCGCGGTGCGACCAGCGGTTATACAGGCCGCGGCCGACGGGCAGCCAGCGCGGGTATTCGGGCACGAAGGTGCTGGGGAAGGCGCGCGTGGGTGTCACCGGCTGCAGCAGGCCGACGCAATAGGGGACATGCATCGCCTCCGCGATCTGGTGGAAGCCGGCGATGATGCCAATGTTGGAGAGCACCACGGCGTCGGTGCCGGCGCTCGCGCGGACGCAATCCCGGGTCATCTCCAGGAAGAACGGCTCGAGCAGCCGGGTGAAGTGCCCGAGGAATTTCAGCACGTTCTCGCCCGACGCCAGCATGCGGTGCGCGCGCTCATCCTCCAGCAGCTCGCGCGGGTTGCCGCCGACGGGGACGAACTCAATGTCCCGTCCCGCGAGCAGCGGCTGGAACTCCCCGTGGGTGGCCATGCGCACGCGATACCCCGCCCGCCGCAGCCCGGCGGCGAGGGCGATATACGGACGAACGTCCCCCTGCGATCCCAGTGCGAAGATGGTGATGTGCATGGTACCCCGGCCCCGGCCGTCAACGGCCGGGTTATGGTTAGACGCCGGATGAAGCCGGCTTATTTAATGATATTCAGTTTTAATAATTACTTCAAAGTGAGCGTGAGAGATTGAAAAAAACCATCAATTTGATAGGTAGGATTTCTTCCCCGCAGATGTGATGGTTCGTCGGAAACGACAGCGTTGACAGGTTGTTAATATACATCTCTTCATATCTGCCGCCTAGTGGTTGTCGTCTGGGAGGCGATTGGTCGTCTGGTGGGTTGGGAAGATGGGTGACATTTGCTTTTACCCAATGGGAGCGGTTTCTAAACCGGTTTCGCGGGAACGGCGGTACGGTCTACGCGGGCCCGGGGTACAGCCATGCATTTGAGAGAACGGAGTACCGTTTCCGGCTGGGGGCGGGAGGGCTCGGTTGGATGGAGCGGGTGGAGGGCGGGGGCGGGAGGGGAAGTTGGGGTGAAATACGGACAGTCCCGGAGGGCAGCTTACCGGTCTGTGATTTCGGCGAGTTGCTGGTGGGTAGCGCGGTTGGCGCGGGTGAGTTCGGTGCAGGCGCGGAGTGAGATATAACGGGATAGTTCCCGACGCCTTGTCATCCGGCATTACGACGTGACAACCACAATACTGAAATCGTCTGGCAATCCGGACTGTGAGCTATCAATAACCTCTCTACGCAGCTCAGTCACGATTTCCGGCCTAGGAGTATCGCGCGCAATAGAAATGAGTCTATCCCACTCGATGAATTTCCACACGCCGTCCGACAAAATCAGTAAGAGCCATTTACCGTCAAGCATAGCCGAGAAAGGCCATATATTAGCTGAACCTGATCCAATAGGCGGATTCTTCCATTGTGACTCAGTGAGTATTGAAGTGATATCGTCCAGCAGCAGAATGGCCATGCTATCGCCTGCTGAAGCGCCCACAACCCACTCACCGGTGACTACCAGTGCAACTAACGAACAGTATCCTGCATCAAACGCCTTTGCTACTTGATCGTCGGCAATATGACCAAGTGTTTCCCAGGTCCCTGGATCGAGTAGTTTTTCGGGCGGCAACAGGGAGGCAGCATCTAATACGGACAAAACTGCAGTGCTTGCCGCCTGAAAGCCCCCAGCCTGCCCGCCTTGCCCATCGGCCAGCGCGAACAATTCGACACTACGATCGAGAGGATGCTGCCGGTGCGAAAACGCGTCTTCATTGGCATGCCCGGCGGCAGCTTCGGAAAACATATGGATTTCCATGTCTATTCTTTCTTCGTATGCTGGTTCACCCCTGTTGGGCATATGATGCTCGCCTGGGCGCTTCGGCAGGGGCGGGAGGGGAAGCCGGGGGAAAATACGGACAGTCCCCCTTGGGATGATTACAGGAAGACGCGGTTACGCTGGAGGAGCTCCTGCAGGCGGTCGAGTTCAGGGTCGGCTTTGAGTTGTTTGAGGCGTTCGAGGTAGATGTCGGTTTGGTCGGCGGGGGCGGACCAGACGGCTTCCACCAGGTTCTGGATTTCGACGAGCTGCTGGTGGGCGGCTCGGTAGGCGCGGGTGAGCTCGGGGCGGGCGCGGAGGAGCGGCTCGACCAGGCGCAGGCGGCGCATATCTTTCAATGCCGTGACCGCTTCCTCGGCCACCACCAGCAGGGGGGCGCGGGAGGCGACGAAGAGCAGGGCATCACTGTTGTGCACGGTGATCAGCTCGCGGACGGCGGCGCGCGCCACGCCGGCGCAGGCGTCGTCCTCCGACATGGCGCATTCCACCAGCGCGCGGTTGATCTCCGCCTGCCCGCCTTCCGGGCGCTCGCCCAGGTTGAGGGTACCCAACTCCAGCACGGCGGCGGCGCGGCGCACACAGTCGCAGTCCGTCATGTTGAGGAATTCTTCCAGCAGGCGGGCCCGCCGGCGCACGGGCAGGCCGGCTTCGCCCAGGCGGAGCACTTCACGCGCCGCCCCGCATGAGCCTTCCGCGAACCAGCGCTTGATGGCGGGCAAGTCGCCCATGGTGAAGGCGCGCTCGATATGATGCCGCGCCGTCAGCAGCGTGCAGAGGCATTCCCGGCCGTCGCACGGCTCACTGTCCCCGTATTGCCGGTAGATCAGCAGATATTTTGCCGGCTCCGGCATTTTTACACGGCCATCCTGTCCAGCCTCCGCCAGCAGGTTGCGCAGCAGCTCCGCGTCCGGCGATGCCGCAATCAGCTCGCGCAGATGTGCTTGCGCCGCCGGGCGGGCGGCGAGGAAGCCGGGCAGCACGACCCGGCCTTCCGGCGTGTGGGCCATCAGCGTGAGCAGGTGGCGGCAGACGCTCGGCCAAAAACCGGGCGAGGCGGCGTGCTGCTGACCGACGGCGAAATCATACAAGGCCCCCAGACCTTCCGATGCGCCAACCCGGGCCAGCAGCTCGACATAGAGCGACATGTCGCGGCGGGCGAACTCGATGTCCACGGTGCGCGGGGGATCGGCCAGCTCGCGTAGCGTGTGGCGGGCGATGAAGAGGAGGGCGGCCAGCTTTTCGTGCACCCCCGCGCCGAACTGCCCGAGGATGGCGGACGCGTCGCCGGCGGCGCGATCCAGCGCATCGAGATCGGCGGCGAAACGCGCGTAGGCGCGCCGGAACAGCTCCTCCGTGGCAGTGGCACCGGGACGCCCGTCGCCGAGGAATTCTCGCGCCTGGGCGACCAGGTGGTCGGGATTGCGATATTCGGTTGGCGGTTGGGTGGTTAGCATATATTATCAATACGCGCCGATTGAAATCGGGGCTGCAGGGCTGTGCAGCCGGGCGTCCCTCTGCAGGGACGCGAATGCTATCCGGTTCCTCCGTGTTTGCGGAGCAGGTCCTCGATAGCCATATGTTCCACTTTGATGGCCCATTGCAGGGGTGTTTCGCCGTTTTCGTCGGGAAGGTGCGGGCCGGCGCCGCGGGCGAGGAGGAGCTCGACGGTGGCGGTTTGCCCCCAGCCGGCGGCGTAATGCAGCGGGGTGTGGCCGCCGGCGGTGCGGGCGTCCATGTCCGCATTGTGTGCCAGCAGCAATTCCACCATCTCGCCCATGCCGTACCAGGCGGCGTAATGCAGCGGGGCGGAGCCGTACACGTTGCGCGCCTCGACGGAAGCGCCGGCCTCCAGCAGCACGCGGGCGATCTCCGCCTGTCCCCAGCGCGCCGCGTAGTGCAGCGGCGTGTAGCCGTTGGCCGAGCGGGCTTCCACCGCCGCCCCGTGCGCCAGCAGGCATTCCACCACGTCGACCGGTCCCGACCACGCAGCGTAATGGAGCGGTGTTTCACCGTTGTTGTCCGGGGCGTCCACCGCCGCACCGCGGGCGAGCAACGCGCAAACAATCTCCAATGACCCGGCTTCGATTGCCCGGTGCAGTGGCGTGCGCCCGGTGGAGGAAGCGGCATTGACATCCGCCCCGCGATCGAGCAGCAGCGCCACCAGCGCCGGCTCGTCGCTCAACGCCGCGCGGTGCAGCGGGGTGTTGCCGAAGGCGTTGCGGGCGTCCACCTCCGCGCCTTGCGCCAGCAGGAAGGCAACGACTTCCGCCTGATTCCCCTCTACCGCGGCGTGCAGGGGGGTGCCATCCTCGCCGGCATGCAGCAGCGACGGGTCCTCCGCGAGTAAGGCGCGGACCCGTTCCAGGTCGCCGCTGCGAGCGGCGGTGTGGATGGCGATGGTGTCGACGGTCACAAGGACTTCCTCATTTTTATCCGCAGATTGAAGTAGCGAGCTTGCCTAGAGACGAACGCTACTTCGCTACGCTGCGTAGCTTACTACGAACAACTATGCATCCGAACGCTTCCATAAGATAGTTGTTTGTAGTCAGGCACGCAGCAAAGTGGAGTGCCGTCGTTGACAGGCGAGCTTGCCTAGAGACGAACGCTACTTCGCTACGCTGCGTAGCTTACTACGAACAACTATGCATCCGAACGTTTCCATAAGATAGTTGTTTGTTGTCAGGCACGCAGCAAAGCGGAGTGCCGTCGTTGACAGGCGAGCTTGCCTAGAGACGAACGCTACTTCGCTGCGCTGCGTAGCTTACTACGAACAACTATACATAACGCGAAGTGGTATTTCTTTCAATCACTTCACTCTACGGAGAAAACGCAGACTGATAGGTTTATCGGGCAAAATGCCCGTTGGGTTAAGCGCGGCGGGCGTTGGATTCTTCGAGGCGTAATTGGGTCAGCGTGCGGTTGGCCAGGTCGCTGATGTGTTTGTGCTTTTTCCCGAGCTGTTCGAGCTCCGGGAGGGCGCGCAGCTCCTTCAGGCGTTCCATGTAGACATGCGCCGTCGCTTCCGAGGTGCAGCCCCAGGCGGCGCTGACCAGCTCCTGCACGGTGTTCATGTAGCGGTAGGCCTGCTGGTACGCCAGGTTGAGGATGGGCCGGCGGTGGACAACATTCTCGGCCATGGTGAGTTTGCGCATTTCGCACATCATCTGCAGGCCTTCTTCCGCCACCTCGACCAGGCTGGTCCGTTCCATCACCGTCAGCACGTGATTGAAGGCATTGGTGCTGCGCAGCTCGCGCACGGCCAGTTTGGCCACGCCGCGCAGCCGGTCGGCGTGGGTGATGGCGAAACCGGCGAGGATATTGTTGATCTGCTCGGCGCCGCCTTCCGGCTGCATGGTGCGGTTGGCCTCACCCAGCTCCACCACACCGGCGGCCAGCGTCTCCAGCGGCAGCTCCTCCCGCAGCAGCAATTTTTCCAGCAGCCCGACATAGCCGCTGGTGGGCAAGGTGGCGCCGGGGATGCGGAACGCCAGGCGGATGGCACGGGGCGACCCCTGGGCCATCCAGACGATGACGCTCTGCAGATCGCCGGCCGTCACCGCCCGGCGGATGCGCTCCTCCGCAGCGAGCAGCGAGGACAGGCCAATCAAGCTCTCGTCCGGCAATTGCGCGTTATATTTTTGATAGATCTCCAGGTAGGCAGGCGGCGCCGGCGGGCTTTGCTCGCCCTCTTTCCGCGCGCGCACATACTCCTCGCCGAAGGCGCGGAAGGCGGCGGCGATCCCGGCGTCGGCGGAGGCGATCATCATCTCGACATGCCGGCGCGCGTGGGGACGGTCCTTGAGGAACTGGAAGGCGCGCGGGCGCGCGCTGGTCGCCCTGGCAATCAAGTGCAGGTAGTAGGTACACGCCTTCTGCCAGAAATCCGTCGGGCGCGCCTGTCCCTGCTGATAGGAGAAATCGTAGAGGATGCCCAGCGCCTCGATGGCGTTGAGCTGGGCCAGTATCTCGATGAAGAGCGACAGGTCGCCGCGGGCGTCGGCGATATCCAGCGCCTGCGCGGGGCCGGTGGTGACGTCCAGCAGCTTGTGTTTGGCGAGGAAGGTGATGGCGGCGACTTTGTCTGGAATCTGCCCGCCGAGGATTTCAGTATAATTCAAGTCAGATTTTTTCTTACGCTCTTCTTCAATGCGGACGAGATCAGGCCATACGAGCTTGAAGGCGCGGCGGATATCCACCTCCAGCGCGGTGCGCGGCCGTTCGTCATCCGTGCCCAGCAGCGCGCGTGCCTGCTGGGCGAGTGCGACGGGATCATCCTGAGGGTCGAGTTTGATGCCGGTACTCATGAGGAGCCCTCCGGTGATGGAAAGATCACTGTATAGATTGATAATACCTGTTCGAGGGCGAGTAGACAAGGGGGCGGATGCTGGATTAGCGGCACACGGGGTACCTTGCAATAGGGAGATTTGTTAGTGAAGGCGGGTACGGGAAGACACCATATGCGCGGGCCTGGGGTACAGCCACGCATTTGAGAGAACGGAGTACCGTTTCCGGCGATTGGCGAAAGGGCTCAGGTTGGATGAGAACGGGTGAAGGGCGGGGACGGGAGGGGAAGGCGAGGGAAAATATGGACAGTGGGGCTGTTGAAAAGGTGTGTCTACCAGAGGCCGGTTTGGGTGAGGATCGGGTCGGCAGGCTGGCAGGTTAGCGAGAGCAATAGGAAAAATGGGAGTGAATGGGAAAAATGTGTTGGTGCGTAAAAGGATTCCATTCAGCCCCCATCCTTACATTTTTCCCATCACCCTCGCCCATTGACCAGCCTACCGTGCCGATCCTCTCAAAGGCAAACGTTGTGGGTTGGCACTTTTTCAACAGCCCCACAGTCCCCCCTCGGGTGCGTCCCCGAGCCGTACTGAACGAGAGGCATGACGGTTAAACGTAAGAATTCCGCCGTCATCTCAGGGTTCCTGCAACTCCGGCGCCGCGGCCTTCTCCTTCACGGGTTTCTTCCCGGGGTAGAGCTGAGTACCCAGGATGCAGGGGATGAGGGTGAAGAAGCTGATGACGAAGAGGAGCTGGAACTGGCCGAAGTGCAGCGAGCCGATGGTCAGCGACGCGTTTTCCAGGCGGCCGACGGTCCAGGCGGCGCCGGCGGAGCCCATGGCGGCGAAGAGGAAGGTGAGCAGATTGTAAAAGGTGAAGTAGGCCTGGCGCGACTGGGTTTCCGGCACCGAGCTGTACAGGGCAGAGGTGGCGGCCACGCTGAAGCCGGCTTCGGCGATGCCGATGAGCGCCCAGGCGGCGAAGGGCGCCCAGGGGCGCTCCGGCGAGCCGAGGGTGTAGAGCGCGAAAAAGGCGACATAGAATGGCGACACCAGGTAAATCAACTTGCGCGGGCCCAGGCGATCGAGCCAGCGTCCGGCGAAGGGGAGCGCGGCGATTTTGATGACGAAGTAGCCGATCATCATGTAGGCGATCGCCCGCTCGCCCAGGCCGATCACCTTCAGGTGGAAGACCTGGTAATACGGCGCCGCCAGCCAGAACGGCACGTTGTAAATCAGCGTGGCGATGAGGTAGCGGATGAAGGGCCGATGGCTGATCACCTCCGGCACCGCCGACCAGCTCAAGCGCGCGCCGGCGGAGATGGCGGGCATTTTGATGCGCCACAGCGACTGCACGGCCAGCAGGCCGAAGACGCCGCCCGCCAGCAGCAGCGCGCCGTACCCTTTCGTCTCGAAGCCTTTGAGATGTTTCAGATATTCCGCGCTATTGCCCAGTATCCACATGGCGACAATGGAGATGACACTGACGATCAGCATGCGCCGGCTCAGATAGCGCCCACGGATATGCTCGGGGATGGATGAGGCCAGCCATTCGTCCATGGTGGGCTTGACCACGTGGATGGACACCGCGGAGAACATCAGCCCCACCGCGATGACCGGAAAGCGCAAATGCTGCGGCGCGAAGTAGACGCCGACGATCATCCCCATGTAGAACAGCGGCTCCAGGTAGCCGAAGAGGATGGCGAAGCGTTTTTTATCGCGGATGGAATTCGCCGCCAGCAGTCCGACCAGTTGAATGAAGCAGGCGAGACTGGCCACCGAGGCGAGGTAACCGATCTGCTCCTTGCGCACCCCCAGCGCCAGCGCATAGCCGACGAAGATGAAGCCGGTGATGCCGGCGATGTTGTCATACCACAGGCGCAGCGCGGCGTTGACGTTGAACCAGGCCAACGACCGCCGTGTCTCGTCCCCTTTGATGGTGGCGCGTAGAAAACGTTCCGTAATGCTCATTGTTTCACACAAAAACGCGGCAGGGCTCCCCGGCCGTGCCGCGCTTCGCTTAAATTCGCGAGGAGGGAGGCTATTCCTTCCGGAGCAGGCGCAAGATTTCTTATATCGGGCTGGTAGTAGCGCCGTCAGGCGCGTGCCCGTATACGAACATAAAGCTCGTGAGTAATAAAAGAGAGAACGTTTTTCTTTAGTTTGAGCACGAGCTTTATGCTCGTAAGCGGGCACGCGCCTGACGGCGCTACTACGAACTACGCTTTCCTCTTTGTAGATCACGAGCGTTAGATTCGGGAACGGGCACGCGCCTGACGGCGCCACTACGATCCCGAAACACGCGAGTTACTCCAGGACCACAAATTCCCACTCGTAGAGGGGGCGTGCCAGTGTGACAGTATTACCGGTGAGCTGTGCGGGTAAACGTTCGCCGCGGCCGGTGACGTGGGTGGCCTGCCGGGGGGCGGGCATGTCGGCTGGGAGGACGAGGGAGAATGTGTCAAGCTCGTCGGGGGAGGCGTTCCAGACGACCGCACGCCACTGTTCGCCGTCGGTGAGGAATTGCGGGACCAGCCAGGCGCCGCCTTCCACGCGGCCGGCGGTATTCAGCGGATCAAGGAAGCGCTGGATGCCCAGGAGCTGCGCGACGCGTTGCGGGGTGGGCGACGTGGCGGCGTTGGCGTCCCACGGCACCACAGCCACGCGGCCGCCCAGCGCATTTTCGAAGAGCGCCAGGCCGTGGCCAACGACATCGTTTGTCGGGCCACGCAGGTCGCTGGCGAAACGGGCGCCGGGCAGCGGCTCGCCCTGCAGCAGGCGGGCGGCATATCCGCCGACATTGATATTCATCTCCGCGCCGACGCGCGAGCCGAAGGCCGGGTCCAGCGTATGCTCGACGGCATACAGCCGCTCATCCTGGGTAATGAAGCGCGGGTCGCGCAGGCCGATGAGCGGGCCGAAACCGCGCTCGATGAGGATGGCCGCCGCCGGGCCGTCCAGCAGCAAGCCGCCGGCCAGCCAGCGGCGGAGCTCATCATCGGTGAAGGCCCAGACGCCCGCGCCGCAGAGCGCATTGACCTCCGCCGGACGCAGTGTGAAGGAGACCCCCGTCGCACCAAGCCAGCCGGCCCAGCCGCGGTGCGGGCAGACGAGGGAGAACCAGTGCCGCCCGCCGGTGGATTCGGTGTGCACGCGGCGACCCATATCCTCTGACCAGGGCAGGCCGACGCCGGTGGTGCGCAGCGACATGGGGAAGGTGTCCGCCAGCCAGTCGCAGGTTGGCCGCCAGCGCCGCAGGAACTCCGCGCGCTGCGGCTCGTCGTCCGGGGCGTTGCCCATGAAATCATACAGGCTGATATTCAGGTTGGTGGAGCCGAGGATGTGCGCCAGCGCGAAGGAGGCGCCGGTCTGTCGGAAAGATTTGTGCCAGCGGCCATACGGGAAATTCTCAATCTCCGGGCCGCTCTCCGTGCCCGCCGGCTGCACCTGGCGGTTCTGGTCGAGCAGGGCGATGCAGTGCGGCAAGCTGCTACCGAGCATGTCGCTGTAGCCCCAGAAGTGCGGGCGGTGCACGGGCGGCTTGTCGCCGGCGAAGGCCTTCCACCAGTCCGCCCAGCGCCGGCCTTCCGCGCCGTGCGATTCGAAGCCGCTGGACATCAGGCCCAATCGGCAGCCTTCCGCCTCGACGATCTCGCGCCAGTCGGTGATGATATCGAGCAGCGTGTCCTGCCACATGTCGAGCCAGAGCTGCCGCCAGGGGTGCGGCTCGCCGGGGACGGTGCAGGCGGCGACAATCTCCTCACGCGTGGCCTGTGTCCCCGCACGGCGGTTGAACTCCGCCACGTGCAGCGGGCAGAAGCAGCCGCCCCACTCCAGTTGGCCGTGGTTGTGGTAGCGGATATCGTCGTCGACCCAGATGACGCGGAACTTCTCGCGCGCATAACGGCGCATCGATTCCGCGTAATACGCCTGCCAGTCCGGGTCCAGCGGGCAGACCATGGCCGTCGAGATTTGTCCGGTGGGACCGACCATCGGCTGCCAGTCCTGCCCCGGCTTCAGCCGGCGGCCGCGGTCGGTATGCAGCATCGAGTGCCAGGGGTTGAGGCTGATCGCCACCCCGGCCTCGCGCAGCGCCTGCCGCCAGGGCCGCGACTGCGCGATCCACGCGTCAATGCGCTCCAGCGTGTCGTGGCCGTCGTTCATCTCCTCGGCGAAGAAGAAGACCATCACTTCGTCCACCGGCGCTTCATCGTTGAGCTTGAGCAGCCAGCGAGTGACTTCCTCCGGGTCCTGGTGCGGACCGAACTGCATGCGCAGGGTGAAATGGCTGGGCATGGATCTCTCCTTCAAAGCGGGCAAACCGCCCGGTCAACATGATATCGATTCGCGGAGCGGTTGGCAAACTTAGCGAAAAGCCTGTGGGGCCACCGATACCATCCTTCCTGCTGGAGTGAAATCCGGCCATAGAATGTCAGTTGTTATTGCTATATTGAGGAGAGTCAGACAACTGGAGGTTATGATGGGTATGAATGTATTCTGCTGGGTATTTGGGCTGGGACTGGTGATTCTGCTGCTCGCGGGCTGCCAGGAGAACGGAGAGTCCGGCATTATCAGCGGCACGGTGGTGAATGCCGGTGTCGCGCAGACCGGCGCGACGGTGACGCTGCTGCGGGATGGCGCGGTGGTCGGTGGGCCGCAGACGACGCTGCCCGGTGGTACATTCAGCTTTGCCAATGTTCCGCCGGGCACGTATGTCCTGTGGGTGTTCAATGGCGGGGTGAATACGTTTTTCGGCCCCTTCACCGTACCCCGCGGGCTGATTACCATCGAGGCGCCCACCAACGCCACATTGCCGCCGGGCGTGACCGTGCCGACGAATGGCACCGCAACGGCGGTGGCCACCGCCCAATTGGCTAACGGTACGCCGATCACTACACAAAGCCTGCAACTGCAGGCGGACAGTTTCACCAATAACACGGTGACCAATCCGGCGGTCGTCACAGGCATCATCGAGAGCACGTATACGGTGTTCGTCACCGATACCGCCACCGGCAACCTGGCGATCTTTCCGAAGATCACCTTACCGGCGAACACGGTGTCCGTCTTTCGCGCCGTGGTGACACCGCCGCCGTCGCTGACGTCGATCACCGGCACGCTCACCAATGGCGGTGTAGCGGTGGGCAACACAGAAGTGGCCATCTCGCCAAGCACCACCTTCCCGGCGGCGGTGACCACCACCACGAATGGCGCGGGCCAGTTTACCTTTACGGATATCCGGCCGGGCACCTATTACCTGCGCACGGGTCCTACCGATAGTAGTGTGGCGATTTACGGGCCGATCAACGTCACCAGAACGCCGCCGGCGCCGATTACCTTCGATCGATCGCCCGGGACGGAGGTTATCGTGCCAACGACCACCGCCACCGCTGTTGCCAATGCCATCGAGAATGGCGTGCCGACGACCAATACGCTCCGCCTGACCGTCGGCACGGTATCAACAGCCGGCACACCGCCGGTGGTGCTGCCCGACCTGACCGCGGGCAACCACGCCGTCACAATATTGGATACCTCGACGAACAGGCGCACGGCGTTCGCCAGCGTGGCGTTCCCCGCGGGGACGGTGGTGGTGTTCCGGGCGGTGCTCGAGTAAGCGCATGCACGAATAGTTGAAGGCGTTGTCGAGGGGACAGGGTTGGTCACCCTGTCCCCGACTTGTGCGATTGCCCATTGCCTTACAGCGCACGGCAGGGGAGGCAGCGGGCGGGAGCGAATGAAGAAGGGAGGCAGCACGCTCGCGAGATCCGAACGGTTGGTGCATGGCAGAGCAACAGATCACATCGATAGAAAAGCCACAGGTTACGCTACCCGCTGGACGAGTCGGTTACGGCGACCTGTTCCGGTTCTATATCCCGCTGGCGATTCAAGCGGCCTCGCAATCTCTCACCTATCCCCTGGTGGCGTCGATTGCTTCGCATGGCAAGGGCGGGCCGTTGAACCTGGCGGGGATGGCGCAGGCGATGGCGGTGATGGGGGTGCTGGGGATGCTCGGCGCCGGGCTGATCACCACCGGCATGGTCTACGGGAAAACGAAGGCGGGCTTTGCGCGTTTCAGCCAGGTGAACTGGTTGTTCGCCATCATCGTCGCTGCACTGATGGTGGTCATGAGCGTCCCCGTGCTGGCGCACGGATGGTTTGGCGGCGTGCTGGGATTGCCGGCATCTATTGCAAAGCCCGCCTACCAGGCGCTGGTCGTCTCCGTGTTGCTGCAGATGCTGTTCTTCATGCGGAACCCGTACCAGGTGTGCCTGTATCTCCACGGCGCCACCACGCTGGCCAGCGTCGCGACCATCTCCCGCATTGTGGGCACGGTGCTGCTGGTGCCGGTATTTGTCTATTTCGGACTGATCGGTCCGGCGTGGGCGGTAGGGGCGCAGGCGATTGCCGTCGGCTTTGAAGTGCTGTTATCCTGGTACTTCGCGCGACCGTATATTCGCCGCCTGCCGCACGGGACGGATGCGCCTCCGACCCACAGGGAGATGATCACCTTCACGCTGCCGCTGTCGGCCGGCGGCTTTTTTCTCAACGTGTCCGGCGTGATGATCTCCTGGGCCATCGCGCGCGCGCCGAAGCCGGAGCTGATGATGCAGGCGTATTACCTGGCGGCCGGGTTGGCGGGTCCAGCGGCCTTCGCCGCCAGCCGCGTGCAGACGGTGGCGCTTGCCCTGCTGCCGCGGATGAGCAGCGAGCGCATGCTGAAAATCTTCACGCTGCTGGTCGGCCTGCTGATGGGCGGCGTGCCGCTGCTCTTCATCCTGCCGGGGATGTCGGAGGTGTATTACGTGGCGGTGCAGCGCTGTCCAGCGGATTTGATGCCGCTGGTGCGCATCAGCGCCATCGGCTTGCTCTTCCACCCGCTGACGATGGCCTTCCGCGGCTATCTCGAAGGCAAAGCGGCTTATCAGAAGAAGCCGGTCGCCATTCTCTCCGGGCATGCCAGCTATTTCGGCGTGCTGAGCGGCGTCGCGCTGATCTGCATCGCGTTTCGCATTCCGGGCAACGTGCTGCCGGCGCTGGCGTTTTTCGCGGCGAATATTGCGGCGGCGCTGGCGATGCAGATTGGGATTGCGCGCAAAACGGCCGCAGAGTCATCGACAGGTGAGTGAACAACATAAACCATTTCACATTCCGTTCATTATCGCATAACAGCATTGATATCGCACACCATTACACTGTGATCATCCCTACTTAGGATGGTGCGATGTTTCAGTTCATCCGTATACGAAAACTGGTTGTCATCCTGACATTGACGGCGGCCGTAATCCTTGCATTGCTGCTGGCGGCGTCCCTTTCGGTTTTCACCCCATACGCCGTGCATATGCAGCGCGGGCACAAGGCATACTCGGCGAAGCAATTCACCACCGCCGAAAGCCAATTTCAGGCCGCGGCACGCAAAGCGGAGCGGGCGCGACATGACCGGCAACTGGGAGACAGCCTGTTCTGGCTGGCGAAGACCTACCAGATGCAAGTCGGCTCTGCAGAGGAACCGCCGACCGCGCGGGAAGTGTGGCAGCGTTTGAAACGCAGCTGCCGTCCGGGAGGTGAGAATCCGATTGCTGCCGCGCGCGACAGCCTGGAGAGGCGGCATTATGCGAGAAACGAAGGGAAGGATCTCCCGACCTTCCGTCGTGCCGTGGCTGCATACCAGCGCGGATATGCCAAAAACGACCCGCTGCTGGCGGACAAGCTGTGTGCCATCGCCGGGCTGGTGAATTTCTATGACGCGCGGGACTTCACGGGTCGCCTGTATCGCCAGGCGTTGACCATTCGGGCTGACGCGCTGGGCATCGATCATGCGAAGACACTGGATGTCTTCGACTCGCTGTTTACCGCCTACTGGTCCTGGAGCGGTTCCGTCGAGCCGCCGGGATTGCGGGACGAGCAAAAAACCGTGTTGTTGGATTACGTTCGCCTCTGGGAGCGGAGACCGGGCACCAACCCATGCGCACTTACCGCGGCTCTGGATGGCCTGGGAGAGATCGCGCTTGATGAGCACGATTACTCAGCAGCAGAAGGCTATTGGAGACGTTGCATCGAGGTTCAATCTCCACTGACATTATATGATAACAACCGGTTTCGTAGCTGGACTTGGAATTGCGAACAGGTGAAACAGTTGCCGATTGCCGAACGATTGGCAGCATACGCTCTGTCGCGCGAATCACGGCGCAGCGACCAATGGACTTATGAAACGGGTGAAGCCTATGCCGTCCTGGCAGATGTTTATGTGTGCCAAAAACGTTATCAGGAGGCTGAACGTTTTTATCGGCATGCAATCGCCATTGCCGACCGGATGGCGAAGCGTGATACGATCGCCGATCTCAAACAGGGGCGTGGGTCGAAAAGCACCGTGGTCTATTTATGGGATATTCTCGGCGGCAGGTATTGTGCGTTGTTGGAAGCCACCGGCAGAAAATCGGAAGCCGCGCAGATCGGACAGATGCTGGATTAATCCCCTGCCAGCGCAGTAGTATAAGCGTTGCGGGATGGCGCGGTCAGCAATGCTGCTCGCTCAATTACCCTCATCGACAAAGAAGCGCTTGAACGCCTGACCCAGTGGCTCGGTCTCAATATCGTAACTTACTTTTTGAGCCTGGGAGAGTAGATCAGCCGGTTTGTAGACTTGCCCGTTTTTTATCACGTGGGTGACTTCCGGCCGGTCGGGGAGCAGTTTCGTCGGGTCGCCGGCGACGATGACCAGGTCGGCCAGGTACCCGGGTGCCAGGCGGCCCAGGCGGTCGGCGCGGAGGGCGCGGGCGGCGCCGGCGGTGGCGGCGCGGAAGGCGTCGAGCGGAGACACGCCGGCGGCGTTGAGGTAGGAGAGTTCGCGCCAGAGTTGATGGCCGGGCAGGTGGTAGGTCCAGGGGACATCGGTGCCGGGGAGGATGGGCGCGCCCCGCTCGATGAGCAGGCCCAGGAACTGCAACGCATGCTCGATAGCCCGCCCCCAGACGTCCGCGTCATCCGGCCGCGCTTCCCCGGCGGCAAACCAGTCGGTCAGCGTGCGCGGGAGGAACGGGGCGTCCTCCGGCAGCGGCTGCTCGCGGCAGCGCCAGCGGCGGAACCAGTCCCAGACGGTGATGGTCGGGGTGGTGATGAGTCCCAGGCGGGCGATCTCATCGGCCACCTGCTGCCGCCGGTCGAGGGTTCCCTCAAAGCCTTCGCGCCCCCAAATCTCCAGCCATCCCCCATGCGGGCAATCGGGCCAGATATCGGGCAGCATGCCATCGAGGTGGAAGAATTCATCGACGCCGGCGCGCGCGGGGGCCAGCACGCCCGCCGAGCAATGCTGCATCACCGGCAGTCCGGCCGCGTGCGCGGTTTCCACCATGCCGGGAATCCATTCATACGGCAGCCGGACATACAGCTTGATGCCGTCGACGCCGGCGTCCGCCAGCATTTGCACCTTGCGCCGGGCATCCGCTGCGTCCGCGCACGCCCATGAGAGCTCCGGCCAATGTGCGGTGGGTCCATCCAGCGCCGGCCCGGTGCAGAAGATGCGCGGCCAGGGCTCGCGCCGGGATTCTTCGCGGCGCGCCAGTATCCAGTCCAGCGGATTGGCGGTGTCGCGGACGGTGGTGACGCCGCAGGCCAGGTAGAGCGGCCCTTCCCAGCGCATGAAATGCGTGTGCAGGTCGATCAATCCGGGCAAGATCGTGCAGCCCGGGGCAGAAAGCACCGGCACGCCGTGCGGGATTTCCGCCAGCGGCAGCAGGTCGAGGATGGTGTCGCCGTCGAACAGCACCGCGACGCCAATGTGCACCGTTTCGCCGTCGAAGATACGATCGGCGTGACAGGCCCAGCGATCTCGTAATTTTCTTTCGGTCATACCTGTATGATACCGGCTCTGCGCTCTCGGGGGAAGAGCTTAAACACGGTAAGTGATATGTTATACGAGGACCCGGGGTACAGCCACGCATTTGAGAGAACGGAGTACCGTTTCCGGTTGTCGACGGAAGGGCTCAGGTTAGATTGGGCGGGTGCAGAATCGGGAGTGGGCGGGGAAGCCGGGGGAAAATACGGACAGTCCCCTCGCGGGAATACGGGCGGGCGGGACGCCCGCGCTCCAGTAATGCGAAAGGGTGGAAGAATCATGACATTCTTCCACCCTTCCAACCTTCCAAACTTCCCGCGTTACTTCCGCGCGATGGCGCGTTTGGCGGCGGCGACCACGTCTTTCGCGGTCAGGCCGTATTTCACGATCAGCGCGTCGGGGGTGCCGGATTCGGCGTAGCGGTCGCCGATGTTGACGAATTCCATGGGCACCGGCTTATGCTCGGCGAGGGCCATGGCGACCATGCTGCCGAGGCCACCGTGGCTGACGTGCTCATCGGCCACCACCATGGCGCCGGTTTTGGCGGCTTCCACCAGCGCGTCCACATCCAGCGGCTTGACGCAGGCCATGTTCACCACGTGGGCAGAGATGCCTTCCGCAGCGAGGGTCTCGGCGGCTTCCATGGCGGCGCCGACCAGCAAGCCGATGGCGACGATGGCGACATCCGTGCCCGGGCGCAGCACGTCGGCCTTGCCGATTTTGAATTCCGGCTTGCCGTTCGGATAGACGATCGCGGCCTTCGGACGGCCGGCGCGCAGGTAGACCGGGCCCTTATGCAGGGCGGCGGCTTTCACGGCGGCGCGCATCTCAAATTCGTCGGCGGGGACGATCACGACGAAGTCTTTCAGTGTGACGGCGAGCGCGATGTCCTCGATGCCCTGCTGCGAGACGCCGTCTTCGCCGATGCTGATGCCGGCGTGGGTGCCGCAGAACTTGGCGTTCTCGCCCTGGTAGGCGACGGCCATGCGCATCTGATCGAAGCCCTTGCAGACGAGGAAGGAGGCGAAGCTGGAGGCGAAGGGGATCTTCCCGCAGGAGGCCAGCCCGGAGGCCACGCCCACCATGTTCGCTTCCGCAATGCCCATATTAAAAAATCGCTCGGGGAATTTATCGGCGAATTTCTTGCTCATGGTGGACTTGGACAGGTCGGCGTCCAGTACCACGATCTCCGGCATCTCCGCCCCGAGGGCGGCCAGCGCCTCGCCATACGCCTCACGCGTTGCTTTACCCAGTTCCATATTATTCTCCCTTGCACTATCAAACGTGTTATTAACAGGATGTGCAGGATGTATAGGATAGGGAAGATGAGATAATTATTGGTCTGGTTGATGATCAACCACCAATATTGGCTCTCCTATTTATCCTAGCCATCCTGTCTATCCCTGTTAATTAGAAAACTATGCCAATTCGGCGAGGGCCCGGTCACGCTCTTCGGCGGAGGGGGCTTTGCCGTGGTAGTCGTTGTTGTTCTCCATGAAGGAGACGCCTTTGCCCTTGATGGTGTGGGCGAGGATGCAAACCGGCTGGCCGGTGATCGTCTTCGCCTGCGCGAAGGCGTCCAGGCACTGCTGGATGTCGTGGCCGTCGATCTCGATGACGTGCCAGCCGAAGGCCTGCCATTTTTCCTTCACCGGCGCCCAGTTGAGAATCTCCTCGATGGAGCCGTCGAGCTGGAACTTATTATAGTCGAGGATGGCGACCAGGTTGTCCAACTTGCGCGCGGAGGCAGACATCGCCGCTTCCCAGACCTGGCCTTCCTCGGATTCGCCGTCGCCGAGCATCACGTAGACGCGGTAGGGGGCGTTGTCGAGCTTGCCGGCCAGCGCCATGCCGATGCCGACGGAGAGGCCTTGCCCGAGCGAACCGGTGGAGGCCTCCATCAGCGGGCAGTCGGCCTTGGAGGGATGGCCCTGCAGCGGGCTGTTGACCTGGCGCAGCGTGCAAAGCGAATCGACCGGGATGAAGCCGGTTTCCGCCAGCGCCGCGTAGAGCGCCGGCACCGCGTGGCCCTTGCTCATGATGAAGCGGTCGCGGTTGGGGTCGCACGGGTTGGCGGGATCGACGTTGAGCACGCCGCCGGGGTAAAGCGCGGTGAGCACTTCCACCGCGGAGAGCGAGCCGCCGGGATGCCCCGACTTCGCGCAGGCGATCATCTCGACGATATGCCGCCGCATCGCCTTCGCTTTCCCCTGGAGTTCCGCGATGGAGAGTCCGGTCTGGGTTGCCATGAATGGTCTCCTTTATCGTAAGTGGGCAGAGATTTCCTTGCTCTTGCTCTAACCTCTTGCTCTTGCTCTGATTCCATTTCAGAGCAAGAGCAAGAGGTTAGAGCAAGAGCTAGATTGGCCGGAGGATTTGCGTATTTCCTCCCGGCTGCACCGCCCAAACCGCCCGCAAGTATAGCAAATTTCGGGCGGGGGGTACAGGCTTGGGCGGGAGACGGGGCGGGTGACCGTATGCGCCGAATGGAATTCGGGGCTGCAAGCCGTCCATCCTGGCCGGCAGAGGGCCGTGCAGCCGGGCGTCCCTCTGCAGGGACGCTAAGGGGAGACGCTTGCGCCGGACAGGCCAGCGCCTTACAATACCCGCATATGGGCGTAAGCGAGCAAGCGGCGGCAAGCGTGTTTCCCGAGGCGATTCATTTCGACTCGGCCTGGCGGCCGTTTCAGGGGCGGGTGCTGGAGCTGTTCGCGCAGGGAACGGACGACCGCCGCTTTCACGTGGTGGCGGCGCCCGGGTCGGGGAAGACGGTGCTGGGGCTGGAGATGGTGCGGCGGTTGGATGCGCCTGCATTGGTGCTGTGCCCGACGCTGAACATTCGCGACCAGTGGATCGACACTTTCGCTTGCCATTTCCTCCCTGCCGACGCTTCACCCACTGACTGGACCACTACCGACCTTGCCGTGCCACGACCGTTGACCGTAATCACCTACCAGGCGCTGTATTGCGCGTGCAGCGGGGAGGCGTGCATTGAGGAATCCGACGAGGAGGAGAATGAGGGCGAGGATGGGAGCGCTGCTGCCGTGAGCCGGCTGGCGGAGGTAGCGAAGCGGCTGCGGGAGGCGGGCGTGCGCACGGTGGTGGTGGATGAGGCGCATCACCTGCGCGCGCAGTGGTGGGCGACCCTCACCGGCATCGTGGAGGCGCTGGGGGAGATCCACATCGTCGCCCTCACCGCCACCCCACCCTACGATGCTCCGGCCGGCGAGTGGGAGCGCTACGCCGCGCTGTGCGGGCCGGTGGACATGGAGGTGAGCATCCCGGAGATGGTGCGGGAAGGCAACCTGTGCCCACACCAGGATTACGTCTACCTGAATACGCCGTCGCCGGAGGAGACGAGGACCATCGACGAGTTCCGCGCACGGGTGGCGGAGATGGTGGAGGCGCTGAACCGCGACAGCGGGCTGGCCGATGCGGTGGCGGCGCACCCGTGGCTGGCGCAGCCGAAGGAGCACATCGAGGAGATATTGGACGACCCCGCCTACTTCAGCGCACTACTGATCTACACCAAGGCAGTGAAGCTGTGGGCGCCCCCGGAATTTCCGGCGCTGCTGGGGGTGCGGCGGGAGGAGGTGCCGAACCTCGACCTGCCGTGGCTGGAGCTGCTGCTGACGCGGGTGCTGTTCAGCGACCGGAAACGGTACGAAGCGTGCGAGCATTTGCTGGACGAGTTTGAAAAGCAACTGCGGCGGATGGGCGCCATCGAGCGGAAACGGGTGCAACTGCAATCCACCGAGCGGATCGCGCGCTTCCTCACCGGCAGCATCAACAAAATGCAGAGCATCACGGAGATCGTGCGGCGGGAGGCGGGGTGGCTGGGTCCCGGCTTGCGCATGGTGATCCTCACCGATCTGATCCGCAAGGATGAGCAGCCGGACTCGCCGTTCGACCTGCGACCGCTGAAGAAGATGGGGGCGGCGCCGATCTTTGCCACCCTCAGCCGGCAGGCGCGCGCGGATACCGAGTTGGGCGAGTTGCGGAAGGACGAAGGCGGGCACCTGCGGCATACGCGTTTCGGGGTGCTGAGCGGTACCTTTATTATTATCCCGCTGACCGCGGGGCCGGCATGGGAGGCGTGGGCGAGTGCGCAGGGCTTGCCGGCGGAGCTATGCCCTACCGTGCCGGTGGCGTATGACGCGGACTATGTGCAGATTCGGGTGACGGACGCCAACCGGCCGTACCTGGTGCGCGGGGTGACGCAGTTGTTCCAGCAGGGCGAGATTCACGTGCTGATCGGCACGCGGGCGCTGCTGGGCGAGGGGTGGGACGCGCCGGCCATCAACAGCCTGGTGCTGGCGAGCACGGTGCGCACCTCGGTGCTCTCCAACCAGATGCGCGGGCGCTCGCTGCGCGTGTGCCCGGCCGACCCGGGCAAGGTGGCCAATGTCTGGCACCTGGTGTGCCTGGATATTACGGACAAGCATTACGGCGACGATTATTCACTGTTGGGAAAGCGCTTTCAGACCTTCGCCGGCATCGGCCTGCACACTGATGGCATCGAGAGCGGGCTGGGGCGGCTGGAGCTGGGCGAAGGCATGCTGGCGCGCGAAGGGATCACCGAGGTCAACACCACCATGCTGGCGGCGGCCGCAGACCGGGCGGGCTTGGCGGAGCGCTGGCGGCGGGCGCTGGCGGCGAAGGGCGCAGCGGCGGAAACGGTGGAGACGCTGGCCACGCCGAAGACCGCACTGCCGCGCACGGTGCTGCTGCGCGCCGCATCATTCGACCTGACCGGGCAGTTGCTGCTGGGCGGCGCTGGGCTGGCAATGGCCATCCCAGCGGTGCTGCCGGGAGTGATCGCCGTGCACCCGTGGGCACTGCTGCCGGCCATTGCCGGCGGGGTCGCGGCGTTGTTCGGCGTAGGCGGCGGCATCCGCTCCGCAGTCCGCATGCTGCGGCATGCCACACCGATATCCAGTCTGCGGCAGATCGCGCGGGCGGTGCTGGCGGCTTTGCTGGAGACCGGGTTGATCTCGACCGCGAAGGACAAGCTGGAGCTGCACCTGAGCGAGGATGGGACGGGCGTGGCGTGCCAATTACGCGGCGCCACGCTGCGCGAGCAGTCCGTCTTCCTGCAGTGCCTGCGCGAGCTGTTCGAGCCGGTGGAAAATCCGCGCTACCTGCTGCTGCGCAAGACCTTCCTGTTCCGCATGGTCCGGCGGGTGTACCATCCGGTGCCGCGGCTCATCGGCGGGCAGAAGGAGTGGGCGGCGGCATTACAGCAGGCCTGGCAGCAATTCGTCGGCCCCGTCAAACTCATTTATACCCGCACCCCCGCCGGCCGCCGGCTGTTGCTGGTTGCGCGGGTGCAGTCGAGCCTGCAGCGGGCGGAGGGGAGCCGGCGGATCAGTCAGTGGGAATAGAACGACAGGGGCACGGAAGCACAGAGCGGCATTTCTCTTCAGGAATTTAGCTGTCTGACCGGTCAAAGGTCTGACATGTCCGACATGTCAGACCTGTCGGACCGATCGGCTTAGTCAGACTATCAGCAATGCGTGAAGCATATTATTTAAATGAAGTAATTAATTGTCCTCTGTCGGGTTCGGGGACTAACCTCGACTTTAATGCCGGTCGGAAGATGCCAAAGCCCGTTCGAGGGTCAGTCCCCAGGGATAAGCAGGCTTACCCAAACGTGGGGACTGACCCTCGAACGGGCTTTGGCATCTTCTGACCGGCATTAAAATCGAGGTCAGTCCCCGGGGTGCATCTCCTTGACACTTGTTTTCCCGCCCCCGTATAATCACACCCGGACTCGAAGATATTGTTTGAGGGAAGGTGCACGGATGTCGCAAGAAAAAGAAAAGGTCAACATCGATCGACTGGCCCGGCGGGTGGGCAAATATGCGCTGGTCGTTGCCGTATCGCAGCGAGCGCGCGAGCTCAAGGAACGCTCGGCACGTCTGGGTGATTTGAATCCGTCCAACCTGGTGGGCCGCGCCCTCGACGAGATTTACGATGGCCGGGTGAAATTACTGGAAGAAGAGACCGAAGAATAGGATACCGGGAACAGGTGACAGGTTTGGCGCTGCCGGTTTCACGACCGGCAGTACAACCGAAATGACATATGGCCGATAAACGTGATTATTATGAGGTAATGGGTGTTTCGCGCGAAGCCTCGCCAGAGGAGATCAAGAAGGCCTATCGGCGAAAAGCACGCGAACTGCACCCCGATGTCAACCGCGACAATCCCCATGCCGAGGAGCAGTTCAAAGAGCTCGGCGAAGCCTACGAAGTATTGAGCGATGCGCAGAAACGCGCCGTCTACGACCGCTACGGCCATGCCGCATTGAACGGCCGCGGCGGCGCGGACGCGGGCTTCGGCGAGGACTTCGGCTTCAACGATATCTTTGAGAGCTTCTTCGGCGGCGGCGGGGTTCGGCGGCCGGACCCACGCGGCTCCGACCTGCGCTACGACCTCATCGTGACCCTGGAAGAAGCCTTCTCCGGCGCCGAGCGCACCATTCATTACCCGCACCTGGCGGTGTGCCCCACCTGCCGCGGCGCGGGGGCGGAATCGGGCGGCCCGGTGCCGTGCCCGGCGTGCGCAGGCACCGGCCAGCGGCGCCAGGTGAGCAACAATTTCTTCGGCATGCAGTTTTCCACGGTCACCCCGTGCGACCGCTGCAACGCCACCGGCGAGCTGATTGCCAATCCCTGCAAAACCTGCCACGGCGAGGGCCGCGTGCGCGTCACCGAAGAGCTGACCGTGCGCATCCCGCCCGGGGTGGACACCGGGTCGCGCATCCGCCATCGCGGCAAGGGCGACATGGGTGTGCGCGGGGCGGCGGCGGGCGACCTGATCGTGATGCTGGGCGTGCGGGAACACGAAATTTTCAAGCGGCGCGGCGCGGACCTGTTCTGCGAAGTCGAGCTGCCCTTCACCATCGCCTCGCTGGGCGGCAAACTGGGTGTACCGAGCATGAGCGGCGCCACCGAGGTAGAGATCCCCGCCGGCACGCAGCCCGGCCACACCTTCCGCCTGCGCGGGCGCGGCATGCCGAACCTGGATTCCGGTCACATCGGCGATCAATACGTGATTGTCAGCGTGAAAGTGCCCACCGACCTCAGCGCCCGCCAGCGCGACCTGTTACGTGAGCTGGCCAGAGAGCGCGGCGAAGAGGTGAACGCCCACAAAGGCCTGTTCCAGAAGGTGAGGGACAAGGTCGAGGATGTGGTGGAGGAAATGCGCGGGAACGGGGCAAAAGAGCCGTCAGGCAACTGAGGCGATTTGGGATTTTAGATTTTAGATTTTGAATTAGGCGCGGTGCTTTCAGACGAAGGCGCCGCGTTTTAGTTTGGTGGAAACCGACGTCAGCTCTCCACGGTTTCCGGTTCCCCTTCGCTCCACTCGCTGATCTCGGCATCCTTCACATGCAGGAGCTGGACGGCGAGGGGATGGGCGCTGCGGCGGCGGTCGGTTTCGGCGCGCCATTGCAGGAAGGAGGCCTGCGCCTGGTCGGTGGCGGGGATGGCGATGAGGGTGTCGCGCGAAGGGACGGCCACCACCACGTCCACGTCGCCGAAGCGCGGGGAGAAACGCCGGTAGAAGGACGGCAGCAGCACGCGGGCGGCGTCCAGGCCGTCCTGGGTGTTGAAGCGCAGCAGCCGGTCGCGCCCATCCGCCAGCGGCGGCGGGGTCTCGATCACCAGCCCGTTGCAGCTCCGATCGAGGTTGCGCAGTGCCAGCTCGTGCAGCGCCTCCATCTCTTTCCCCGAGGCCTCCAGGTCCGCGCGGGTGAGCCAGCGCAGGGATTCCTCGGCGTTCACCGCATATCCCACCTGCAGTTCTTCCGTCAGCGGCCGCAGCAGCAGGTCGGGCGGGATGGGCAATTCGTTGCTGAGGAGCAACGGCATCACGCGGCCTTCCCAATCCACGGGCAGGGCATCCGTCTCCTGCAGTGCCTCCTGTAGTGCCTGCACCGCCTGGCGCACGAAAAGCATGGTGTGGTAGGGGGAATCCATGCAGCGGCGGTAGAGGGCTTCGAAGTGGACCGTGCAGGTGGATGGGCCGCATTGCACCGTCAGCGTCCGGCCGTCATCGTGAATCAGCTGGCAGGATTCGGCGGCGGTTGCGAGCAGCCGTTCCACAAACAGCTGGCGGATGGCCTGCTGGCTCATCGGAGACAATCCCCGCAGCAACAGCCAGCGCATTGCGAGGGTGATGACCCCCGCCACCGCAAATACCCAGACGAATCCTTCCATTGCATACGTATTGTACACCGCAACGGCGACTTTCGCCAGTTGGACAGGTTGCACGAGGCGGACCGTTGGAATACCGTATCGACCGAAGGCGTTGGACAGGATGAGCAAGCGTAAAAGTATGAGTATGAGCGTTGTGATAGGGGCTGTATCATCCCTCTGCCATGAGGAGGCAAACCTGACCGTAGATGTCTGCATGCTGCCGCACTGGCCCCTTGTTCCCGCACAGGGCGACCGGACAGCCGGCGAGCGCACGGTGGGGGTTAGCGGGAAGTTTGCAACATCAGTGTTGTCCGGCGCCTCAGCTTTGGTGGACAGAACCGACATCACCATTCCACCGTGTATGACATTTACTTCGTCCGGATGCCGGGTTATGGCCCTCTGCTCCGCAATGCGATTCTTGTCGGACGGCCACGATCCCGTCTTGATCTCGCGGATGCGGAACGCCAGGGGGCGTCTCTTCTCACGGAATGGGTGAGGAAATGCACACATGCGGCGTTATGACGGTGCGGAACTCTCCCATACTTCTCGGTGTGGGGGGCGGTTCCTTATGGGAGTGGACCCCGAGCGAGACGAGAAGATCGCGCGAAGTGAGAATGCACAGGAGCAGCGTGAATGGCGTGCGAGGTGAGAAGCCGAGTGTGATTGGCTGGAATGTGTTGAGAACTGGACATTCGCGCGGGTAATGTCGGACGTTTGGCAGAGTGGCTTGCCCATTATGGGTTACAGTGTTTGGGACAGGCCCACCTGGAGGGCAGACCGCCAAGGGGGAGGCGCAGATGGGGAAGGCCCTGCGCATCGGGATAATTACGGCCTATCCGGAGGAAGATTGGCATAGCAAGCAGTTGATCGAGGCGGCCGGCCGGCATGGCGAGGCGATCGTGATCAAACCGGAGCGGCTGTCGGCACGCATTTCGCGAGACGGCGTGCGCGTCTGGTCGGATGAAGTGGCGTTGGAGACGATCGACGGCTTTGTGCTGGCGCGCGGTTTTGGGGATTACGGGAATCCGGATTTTCAGGTGCCGGTGTATCAGATCCTGGGGCGTGACGGCAGAGTGTTGATTAACAGCATCGATGCCCTGTTATGCGCGATCGATAAATTCGAGACCAGTTACCGTTTTCAACGGGCCGGTCTCCCCACCCCGACGGTGGTGGTGGCGCAGGATGCGGAGATGGCGTATTCGGTGTTGCAGGAGTGGGGCCGGGTGGTGGTGAAGCCGCTGTTCGGCTCGCTGGGGATCGGCGTGGAATTGATCGAGGATACCGCGGAGGGGCGTGCCCTGCTGCCGGTGCTGTTGGAGCGATTCGGCGCGATCTACCTGCAGGAATACGTGCAGACGCCGGGACGGGATATCCGGGCGTTCGTGGTGGGCGATCGGGTGGAGGCCAGTATTTATCGGGTGGCGGCACCCGGGCAGTGGCCGACGAATGTATCGCGCGGGGGGCGGCCGGAGACGTGCCTGCTGGATGCGCAGACCGCCCGCCTGGCAGTAGCCGCCGCCGCGGCCGTCGGCCTGGACTATACGGGTGTGGATATTCTGGAGAGTGCCGCGGGACCGCAGGTCATCGAGGTGAACGGTAACCCGCAATGGCTGGGGGTATTGGAAGCCACCGGGCGAAACATGGCGGACGCAATTGTGGCGTGGGTGGTCTACCGCATCACCCAGCCGATGGCGAAAGGGGGTGAGCGCGTTGCCTGAACGAAAATCAAGCACGAGCAAAGGTGAAATGACGGTCCGCGAGGCTGGTCACAAAGGTGGCACCCTCGGCGGCAAGAAGGGTGGCGAAACGACCCTGGAGCGATATGGCCCGCAATTCTACGAGGAGATCGGCAAGAAGGGCGGCAACAAAGTTCGCGAGTTGATCGCCGAGGGGAAGCGAGCTCAGACTCTGAAGAAGCGATAGTCTTACGCGCGCCAACGGGCGCGCCAGGGATGGTGCGGAAGATGCACCAGGTGTGGTGCAGGAGACGCACCAGGTGTGGTGCGGAAGACGCACCAGGGACGGTGCGCAGAGCGCACCATGGATGGGAAGCGCAGCGATGCGCGCTGAAACAGAATATGCACGAGAGCGTCACAGCAGTATTGACGCCAACATCACCGTAAAGGAGGTGACACCATGCCTGAAGAGCGAAAAGGCGGCATGACCGTGAGTGAAGCCGGTCGCAAGGGCGGGGAAACCACGTCGGAGCGCTACGGCCATGAGTTCTACGAGGAGATTGGCAAAAAGGGTGGTCAGAAGGGCGGTCAGACAACTTTCAAACGCTACGGTCCTCAGTTCTATGAGGAAATCGGGCGCAAGGGAGGCCATAAGGTCCGCGACCTGATCAACGAGGCCAAGAAAGCGCGGGGCGAGAAGTAACGTCTCTCCCGCACATGACGGGGTGGCGGTCACGGATGACCGTCCACCCCGACTGAATATCAGTACAAACCAGAAGGAGGTGTCAGAATGGCGAATGTTCGAAAGACCCAGGGCGACATGACAGTTCGCGAAGCTGGGCGCAAGGGCGGCGAGACCACGTCGGAGCGCTATGGTCACGAGTTTTATGAGGAGATCGGGCGCAAAGGCGGCCAGAAGGTCCGCGATGAGTATGGGATCCCGTTCTATGAGGAGATCGGCCACAAGGGCGGCCAGAAGGTGAAAGACCTCATCGAAGAGGGGAAACGCGCGATGGGCGCCGCCAGCGCCGGTCGAACTCGCAAATAGTGTTCCTTCAACTCCGGGAACCGTGTGTTCCCACCGGGAAGGAATCGTGCGAGTGAAGGAGGTGACGTAAAATGGCAGACAAGTCGAAGGGGCAGATGACGGTCAGTGAAGCCGGCCGCAAAGGCGGCTTGAAGGTCCGTGATGCCTACGGTGTCGAGTTTTACGAAGAGATCGGCAAAAAGGGCGGGCACAAAGTGCGCGAGCTGATCGAAGAAGGCAAGCGCGCCCGCGCCAGCAGCACCAGCAGCACGAAGCGCTGAGCCGATCTGAATCCGCGCGACGGGTGGCTGCACGACCGTGGCATGATCATCTGGAGCATCCGTCCCGAAACGGACGCCAAGCGAGTAGGGCTGCCGTTTCGGGACGGGGATTACCAATCACAGGGCGGCTGTGCCGCAACCAACCACGAAAACAGCGCGCTGTGACGGGAAATCGAGGATGCGTAATACAGATGCCATCGCCCACGGAAGCGCGAGAGCGGGAAGGAGCTAAGCATGGCAAATAAGGGCGACATGAGTGTGAGCCAGGCGGGTCGCAAAGGCGGGAAGCGCACGTCGGAAACCCATGGTCACAATTTCTACGAAGAGATCGGCCGCAAGGGTGGGACGAAGGTGCGCGACACCTATGGCCATGAATTCTATGAAGAAATCGGCCGGAAGGGCGGCACCACGGTCCGCAATGAGTATGGCCCTCAGTTTTACGAGGAGATCGGCCACAAGGGCGGCCAGAAGGTCCGCCAGCTGATCAGCGAGGGCAAGAAACGCTTGGGCTCGTAAATATACGCGCGGCCGGGGCGCGGTAACCCCGGATATCCCCCTGCAACGGAAAGTCGATCGCTGCACAAGGATGGTGCAGGCGACGTCGCAAGTGACAGACGAGGAGGATGTATTATGCCAGAGAAACAGCGGAAGTCCAGTGACATGACGGTGAGAGAAGCCGGCCATAAGGGCGGCGAGCGCACCGCAGAGAGCCACGGCCACGAGTTTTACGAGGACATCGGCCACAAGGGTGGCGAGCGCACCGCGGAGACCCATGGCCATGAGTTCTATGAGGAGATCGGCCACAAGGGCGGCGAAGTCGGCGGCCCCAAGGGGGGACAGAAGGTCCGTGAGCTGATCGAGGAAGGGAAGCGCGCTCGCGGCGAGGAGAAGTAACGGCGCATTCTGATCGTACCGCGCGGCCCTCCTCCGTGCGCCGGCGGCGATCATGCCTGGCGCGCCGGGGATCGCGTTACGCGAATGCCCCGTACGCGTCGCTTCCCACGACCGGCAGTGCATCGCCGGAGGGAAGCTCCCCCGCTTCCCCCGGCTCGACCGCTTCTTCGCAGGTGAGCTACCGGCCTTCCCCTTCCGTGAAGTTGCCGCTGCCTGGTCACATCATCCCGGATTGTGCGAGCCAGGGTTTCCCGTCAGCGCCCGATGCGATTACACCGATTCACTTGCGGGTTGCGGCAATACCACCGTGAATTGGCTGCCCTGCCCCAGTTCGCTCTGCACGCTGATCAGCCCGCCATGCAAATCCACCAGGTGCTGCACAATGGCCAACCCGAGCCCGGTGCCACCTTCCGCGCGCGAGCGCGCTTTGTCTACGCGGTAGAACCGCTCAAAGATGCGGTCCAGCTCCTCCTCCGGGATGCCGATGCCGGTGTCCGTCACCTTGATGCGCAGGCGATCGTCGTCGGCACGTTCGGTGTGCACCGTCACGGTGCCGCCCTCCGGAGAATATTTGCGCGCGTTGTCGATGAGATTCAGCACGATCTGCAGAATAGCGCCGCGGTCCACGTAGGCCGGCAGATGCTCGGGGATATGCAGGATCACCTGCTGCGCCTTGGCGTCGGTCAGCGGGACCAGGCGCTCGACCACACTGCGGATAATCTCGGCGAGATCGACCCACTCGGGGGTGAGCAGCCGTCGTCCAGATTCGATTTGCGACAACTGCAGCAGGTCCTCGAGCAGCGCGGTGAGGCGTTCGCTTTCGTGGATGATGGAGTCGAGGAAGCTGTCGGCGATCTGCGGATCTTCGCTGCCTCCGTCGGCCAGCGTCTCCGCCATGGCGCGGATGGAAGCGACCGGCGTGCGCAGTTCGTGGCTGACATTGGCTACAAAATCGCGCTGGATCTGCTCCAGCTTACGCTGATTGGTGATATCGTAGAGGGCAATCACCACACCCAGCAGTTGCTTACCCGCCTTGACCGGCGCCATATGCACCTCAAAGGTGCGCGGCACCGGCCGGCTGAAGGCGACCTGGTGCATCAGCGGCAGGTCGGTATCGATCGTCTTCTGCAGCAACTCACTCAACTGGGCTTCGAAGAGGGTGTCCGCCAGCTCCTTGTCGACGATCTCCTCCGCGCGCAGGTCGAAGGTCCGCTCCAGGCACTGATTGATGAGCAGGATGCGCCCGGCGGGATCGGTCACCAGCACGCCGTCGAACATACTGGCGAGGATGGCCTGCGCCTGTGCGCGCTGTTCGTCCAGGTTGGCGATGGTGGATTCAAGCTGCGCGGCCATGCTGTTGAAGGACTCGCCCAGACTGGCGATCTCCTGCGCACCGGTGGGCTGCACGCGCCGCTGCAGGTCGCCGATGGCAAAATGCCCCGCCGCCTGGCTCAGCGTGTTGATCGGGTGCGTCACGAAGATGGAAACGGCGGCGTTGATAAGGAACACCACCAGCAGCCCGCCGATGAACGCCAGCAGGATGCCCCCCTGGATCTGGCCGATGGTGTGCTTCACATCCGTGGTCGGCGCGGCCAGCACCAGGATGCCATCGGGGATATCGATGGCTTCGGGCGTATGCGTGCGGATCGGCACGGCGATATACAGCAGCTCTTCGGCGAATTTCTCGCTAAAATGGGTGGCCGTCCCGATGCCGTCTTCACTCTCCGGGTCCAGCGCCTGTATGAAGATGCTCTCCGGCAGCTCCTTATCAGAGGGCGGACTGACGGCGTATGGCAACGATTCCACGATGAGATCGCGATTGGTGCGCATCACGCAGCTGAACCGGAAGAAGGCGATCTCCGTCGTCCCTCCCTGCTGGCGAAGCGAGTTGATCTTTCCCAGCATGCCTTTGATATTGTGCTCGACGTCCGGCAGATAAATAAAACCATTTTCCGGGTTATTCGTTATGGAGTATTTTGAGTGATTAAATGCATCACGGAGCTTGGGATCACTGAAGAGTTTGTCCAGGTCGGCCCGTTCGGCCGGAGGGAGCGCATCCATCTTGACCGTGGTATTGTAGTAGGTCCTGACCATCGGCGCCAGCAACTCGGCGCCGAGACGCGCCCGTCCGGAAAGGTTGGTGGTCAGCGAATCCATATAATTCAAGGCGATCAGGTGCGACAGGTAGAGCGCCAGACCGCCGAGAATCACCACCATAATACAGAAGTAAATCCCTCCGACCAGCCAGCGAAGGGACAAGTGCCGATGGGCCATGCGTTACTCCGCGAACTTATACCCGATGCCGCGAATCGTCAGTAGACGTTCCGGCTTGGCCGGGTTGGGCTCGACTTTCTCGCGCAGCCAGCGGATGTGCACGTCCACGGTATGGGGATCGCGGTACGGCCCTTCGTCTCCCCAGACCTGGGTGAGAATCTCATCGCGGCTCATCGCCCGCCCGCGGTTGCGCATCAACAGCGTGAGCAGGTCGAATTCTTTAGGCGAGAGGGTGAGGGCTTTCCCGTCGAGCAAGACATTATGCCGGCCCAGATCGACTTCCAGGCCGTTGGAGGCGAGTACCTGATCCTGCGGCAGCTCCATGATGGGGCGTCGCAGCGTGGCCTTCACGCGCGCGACCAACTCGCGCATGCTGAAGGGTTTGGTGATGTAATCATCCGCGCCGATTTCCAGGCCGATGACCCGGTCGATCTCCTCCGCCTTGGCGGTGAGCATGATGACCGGGATCCACTGGCGCTGGCGCTGGCGCAGCGTGCGGCAGATCTCCAGCCCGCCCAGGGATGGCAGCATCAGATCGAGGATGACGAGGGAGGGCGGGGGCGTACCCAGCGCCAGCTTCAGCCCCTCTTCACCATCCGAGCTGATCATCACCTCGAATCCCTCGCGTTTGAGGGTATACGCTAACGATTGCGCAATCGGGCGCTCGTCTTCGATGATGAGAATGCGCGACACCCCTGTTCCTTTCTCCGTTGCCGGAGCGCGAGCGTCCCGCCCGCGCGTGTCATTAGCATTTTTACCTGTGCTGGTTGGCCTGCGGCCGCACGATCACTTTACAGTGATCAGGCTCACCAACTGAGCCAACTCAGCCGGCAGCGGCTTGGTATCGTTCAGATCGATCTCCAAACGCCAGAGGCGGCCGGATTTCCCAAAGTAATACAGATGCATGCCGTGGCCGTGCACCGCGTTGTAATGCACTTCCACGCCGGTGGCGCCGCTGACGGAGAACGCTTTGCTGGAGAAGGAGTTCTTCTCACTGATCTCCTGTTGCGTGTCGGCGAAATCCTGCAGCGCACGAGATAATTCGTCCGCCGAAGCGTAGGTTTCCGGCGGCAGGATGCGCACGTTGGCGCCGGTCGGGCCGGACACCGTGAATACCGTTTTGCCGGAGACGCTCCAAGCCTGCGGGATCACCAACGTCAGGAACCCATCCGGGGTGGTCCAGACCTTGGTTCCGGCGGGCAATGCCGGCGTGGCCGGTTTGGGCGGCTCCACCGGCTTGGGCGGCTCTACTGGAGGAGTGACTTCATCCGGCTTCGGCGGCGCCACAGGCGGTTGTACCGCATCCGGCTTAGGCGGCTCAATCGGCGGCTTGACTTCATCCGGCTTCGGCGGCGCCACGGGCGGTTGTACCGCATCCGGTTTAGGTGGCTCAACCGGCGGCTTGACTTCGTCAGGCTTCGGTGGCTCAACCGGCGGCTTGACTTCGTCAGGCTTCGGTGGCGCCACGGGCGGCGTCACTTCGTCCGGCTTGGGCGGCTCAACGGGTGGCTTCACCTCGTCGGGTTTCGGCGGGGTGACCGGAGGTGCGACTTGATCTGGTTTCGGCGGCGCCACGGGAGGTGTGACTTCGTCCGGCTTCGGCGGGGCCACGGGCGGTTGCACCGCATCCGGCTTCGGCGGCGCCACGGGCGGTTGCACCGCATCCGGCTTCGGCGGGGCTACGGGCGGTTGCACCGCATCCGGCTTGGGCGGTTCGACGGGAGCAGGCGGCTGCACATCCTCCACGGGATTCCACAGGCTGTAGATGACGTTCACCAGATCCTCGGCCATGCGCTGGCCGCCGGTTTTTTCCATGACGCGGTCGAGAGAAGATAAATCCGGACCGGACAAGACCTGCCGGACTTCCAGCCAGATGAACCAATCCTGCATCTGCACGGCGAAGGTATACATCTCCGCCCGATGGGCGATGTTATTCTCGTCGGTAAGATCCGTGCCCCGCACCACGAATTTCATGCATTGAAAGTTGCGCACCACCCAGGGTTCGTTCGTGACTTTATACCCCTGTGCGACATAATCGTTGAATCGCCGTTGATGGAGGAGCTCTTTGACTTTCTGATTGGCTTCCGTCGGGGACGCGGTGCGGCCCACCATGTAGGACACGATGGTATAGCCGTCCATGTTGCGCGGTATTTCATACAGGCGCTGCCGCCACACCTGATTGATGGCGGTATCGGTACAGATATCCTGCAGATTGACCCACCCCAGGAAGCGGGCGCCCGTCAGCTTGCGGCTATCCAATGGCTCCGCATTCAGGGAGGACATGGCGACGATCAGCAGCAGGAAAAGTCCGATAAGACGATTAGCGTTCATACCACCTCCCCGATCCTTACAGATCTTCGAGCTGTTTTTCCGCAACAGCTTGTCGAGAAAAGTGATTCCGATCTTTTGATCGATGTTCCTATTGTTTTCCGGCAATGCCGGATTCGGGGATAGTGGTATTATGCGCCACCTGATACGATTGGTCAAGTAGAGTTGAAGCTGTTGGGTCGGCAAGCGGGCCGTGGCTATACGGCCGGTGTGAGGTGGATTCTCGCTGTACCATGCCGGCGGATGGTGCTCGGTTTGACAACGCCGCTTAGCGAAAAAGCAGACGGTTCATACTCGAGTTTGAAGAACACCATTCGATTTCAACGCCATCGAACAGGGACGCAAGGTTCAGATAAATAAGTACTGTTGCCCAATCCGTGTAATCATTGGACACGCACACACGAAGCGGCTACAATAAACCGGCATGTTTATTGAAACCGATGAAGCATTAGTTCGTTTTTGTGAGACATTGCGGGGGGAGCCCGCGATCTTTATCGATACGGAGTTCGTGGGCGAAGGGCGTTATTATCCCGAATTAGGCGCCATCCAGGTGGCCTCGCCGACGCAGGCAGCCGTAGTCGATCCGCTGGCGGTGACGGACCTGTCGCCGCTGCTGGCGCTACTGGCCGACCCAGCGGTCGAGAAGGTCTTCCACGCCGCCAGCCAGGACCTGCCGATTTTATTCCGCCTGATGAATTCCCCGGTACGCCATGTCTTCGACACACAGATCGCGGCGGCGCTGCTGGGGTATGACGAGCAGATTTCCTTCGTCAACCTGGTGGAGCGCGTCACCGGCACCATCCTGTCGAAATCGCATGGATTCACCGACTGGCTGCGCCGTCCGCTGACCGAGGGGCAGATCGAATACGCGCTGGACGATGTGCGCTACCTGGTGCCCGCGCACGCGGCGCTGGTGCGGGAACTGGCGGAGCGCGGGCGGACGGAATGGGCGTGCGAAGAGTTCCGCAAGCTGGACGACGAGCGGCGCTTCGTGCCCGCGGACCCGCAGGAGCTGTATCTGCGAATTCGCGGCGTCGAGCGCATCCGCGGCCAGGCGCTGGCCATTCTGCGCGAATTGGTGGCATGGCGCGAGGAGACGGCCCACGAGAAGAACATCCCGCCCAGCCGCGTGGCGCGCGACGAGGTGCTGGTGGAGTTGGCCCGGCGCCCGCGGCAATCCGTGAAGGAATTGCACGAGATCCGCGGCCTGGCGGCGCAGCAGGTCGAGCGCTTCGGCGCCGGCATCATCGAGACGATCAAGCGCGGCGCCACCGCCCCGCGCCCGACACCGCAACGTTCAGCCTCGCTGCCGTCCACGCTGGAGCCCACGGTCGATTTCCTTATGCTCTGCCTGCGTTCGCTGGCCGGCGAGCAGTCCATCGCCGCGGGCATGGTCGCCACGCGCAGCGAGCTGGTGGAGCTGGCCTTGCGGGGGGAGAAGGCGGACGTGCAATTGTTGCGCGGCTGGCGCCGCGCCGCCTTCGGCGACGCCTTGCTGGCGACGCTGGAAGGCAAAGCCACCGCACGCATCATCGCCAACACCCGCCAGGTGCATCTGGACTGGCATTGACGGTGGATGGCTGAAAGGTTGGAAGAATGCATGGGGGAATGGGAGAAGACCTCTCCCGTTCCCCCATTGCTCATCGGCATCAGGTCACGGCCGGCACCGGTGTCTTCATCTCCCGCCTCTTGCTCTGGAGAACCCCACGGGAACCGACGCAGTGAGGCTTTTCAGAGCAAGAGTGTAGAGCTAGCGACGTGTGCGATGGATGTATTGGGCAGTGATGATGGTCGGTCAGCCCCTGGTCACACAACGACGCGGCAGAGCCGCGTCGTTGCCGTTCCGGAACCCGAATTCCTCCGTTGTCGGAGGGGGGTCCGGCATGATCATCCTATTCTCGCTGCCACCGGCGCGGGCCGGCGGCAGTTACCAGCTGCGCTGACTGCGCTGATTCTGGAAGCAATCAGAGCAGTAGACGGGCCGGTCGCCGCGGGGCTCGAAAGGCACCTGGCACTCTTTTCCGCAGGAGGAACAGACGACCGTATGCATTTCGCGCGGGCCGAAACTGCTGCCGCGTCGCTGGCCGCCACCGCCGCCGCCGAAATTGCCCTGGGATTTGCGCTGGGCACGGCATGCCGGGCAGCGGACCGGAGGGTTGGTGAAACCGCGTTGCGCGTGGAATTCCTGCTCGCCCGCAGTGAACACGAAGTTGCTGCCGCAGTCGCGGCATGAGAGAGATTTGTCAACGTAGCTCATGTGATACTCCTGATCGATTAGTCCAACGATTTTGCGGTGGATTTGGGTTCGTGCGTGGCGGGTTCCGTGCGCAGGCAGGATATACCAGTGTCACACCAAATCGGCGGCCTCAATCGTGGTTCCATCGTATGAAAGCCTTCCGTTGCCTCTTCATCCCTGATGCGAAAGGCTCCCACAGCCTCCCATAGAAAAGATGAACAGATTAGGACAGGTTTCATGAATCAGGAATCGACCCACAAACACAATCCTGATTATGAGTATAACTCGCTTACCTGCTTTCCGCAAGGTCTGCAATACAAGCAAGATGATTTTCATATAAATTTTTCGTTAAGAACCCACATTGTTTTTACGGCAAAGCAGGGGATTGATTTACGGCAGGGAAAGACTATACCTGTGTCGCCGGAATGGCAGGCGAGACATCCCCGGTCCTCCCGGCCTCTTCGCTGACAGCATGCGAAACGGGGTGACCGGATTCCGGTATCTTACGATTTCACGAGGACATCTTAACCGATTCGGCCGCACGTTGCTCCATCCCATGCGCGACGGCAATCCGGATCTGGGGGAGAGCGAATATGACACGCATTGCGTCGACCATGCAGTTGCTGCCGGGATATGAAGCGGAATACCAGCGCCGACATGACGAGATCTGGCCGGAGCTAGCCGCCCTGCTGCACGAGGCGGGCATCAGCAATTACTCCATCTTTCTTGACGAGGCCACCCTTCGCCTTTTCGCTTACATGGAGGTCGATGAAAAGCGCTACGATCCCGCCCGGCTGGCCCAGCAGCCCATCATGCGAAAATGGTGGGATATGATGCAGGATATCATGGAAACCAATCCGGACCATTCGCCGGTCAGCATTCCCGTGCGTGAGGTGTTTCACCTGGAGTAACTGCCGCCCGTCGGGTATCGGTGCGCGCACGTTTTCCACAGTTATTTAATATTAGTTAGCAATACATATTCGCACGATGAATACAAGCCCATTTTTCTCAAAAAGCATCCGCGGATACATGTTCAGATTGCTGCTGTGTATCCTCATCCCTATGCTGCTGGTGCAGGCCGGTATCGACGCGGTCTGGTTCTACACACGCCAGGGCGAGGAGCAACAGGCCAACGCGGAGGTGGCGCACGCCATCAGCGAGCTGTTCAGTGCGTACCTGGCGGACGTGCAACGGCAGGAGTTGGGCATCGGGACAGCGATCGTGGAGCTCGGTTCCAACAATCGTACCGGCATCACGCGCGTGCTGGAAGTAAACAGGCGCCAATACCCCTCCATCGACAGTTTCAATTGGGTCGATCCACGCGGCATGGTCGTGGCCTCCACGAATCCCCGATCCGTCGGCATGAATATAAGCGATCGCAACCACATTCAACAGATCATCGGTGGAAAGGCGCAGCATGTCAGCCCGCTGCTGGAAGCGCGCATCAGCGGCCAGCCCACCTTTTACATTGTGCGAGGGATCCGCGACCCACAGGGGATGCTGCAGGGCATGGTGGTCGCCGCGGTGAATCCGCGGCGATTAGGCGAGCAGACCTTCACCATCCACCGCCCGGCCGGCGGCGGTTTTACCCTTATCGATCAGACCGGCACCGTGGTTTACGATTCCGGCATGGCGGCGCCGACGTGGGGAGAGCGCGGCTGGGCACGGCGCTATCCGGAGTGGCAGCGTGCCGCCCGGGGAAATATGGTGACCGGTGCCTTCCCCTGGCGAGCCGACGGACAGCAGCGGTTTGCCGCCCTGGTGCCGCTGGAGACGGGGCAAGCCGGTGATGATACAGGCTGGGTGATCTCGGCCAGCCGGCCTGTCGCCGTCGCCATACGGCCGGTGGTCGACACACTACTCGGCGGGTTTGCCGTGCTGCTGGTGGCGTCGCTGTTCGCATTGGCGTTCACCCTGAACATGGCACGGCGGATCACCGCGCCGATTCGTCAATTGCACACGCAGGCGCGGGCCTTCGGCGGCGGCGACTACCGAGTCAATGTGCCGGAGCTGGGACCGCTGGAGACGCAAGGCCTGGCCCAGGCGTTCAACGAGATGGTGAAGACCATCGGGACGCAGCGGGAGGAACTGACCGCACAAAACGAAGAACTGCAATCACAGCAGGAAGAGCTGATGGCACAGAACGAAGAGCTGCAGATGCAGCAGGAGGAGCTGACCGCCCAATCCGAGGAACTGTTCACCAAGCATGATGAGCTGCTGCATCTCACCCGCGACCTGGAGCGCGAGCGCGCATTTCTGTCCGCCGCCTTCGATGTGCTGCCCCTTCCGCTGACCTTCATCGCCCCGAACGGCACTATCCTGCAGCGCAACCCCGCCTCACGGGCCTTCGAGGCTCATCTGCCGTTCCTTGAGCCGCCGGAAGCCAGCGTGCTCGACCCGCACACGCACACCCCGGTACCGTATGCAGAATGGCCGCATAACCGCGCGCTGCGTGGGGAGGTGGTGACCTTTTTCGAGCAGCTCTTCACGGCGCCGGGACAGCAGGAGATTCCCAGCCTGGTGCACGCGGCGCCGGTGCGTATCGGCGACGAGGTGATCGCCGCCGTGGTGGCGTTGCAGGACATCACTTCGTTGAAGGAAGCGGACCGCGCGAAGGATGAATTCCTCGCCGTGCTGTCGCATGAGCTGCAGACGCCGTTGACCAGCATCCTCGGCTGGTCGGAGATGGCGCTGAACAATATGGATGTCGAGTTCCTGCACCAGTCGATGGCGGTGATCCACCGCAATGCGCACCGGCAGAAGCGGCTGGTGAGCGACTTGCTGGATATTTCGCGCATCATCCACGGCAAGCTGGCCATTCATCCGGAGCCGACGGAGCTGTGGACACTGGTGGCGCAGCAGGCGGAGAGCGTGCAGCACACGGCCGGCAGCCTGGGCATCACCCTGGCGCTGGATCCGCCGGGTGAAACACTGCAGGCGCGCGTCGATCCGGCGCGCATCGGGCAAGCGGTAGCCAACCTGCTGAACAACGCGTTGAAATTCACCAACTCCGGCGGCACGGTGACGCTGGGCGCGCGGCGCGAGGACACAACGGCGATGATCAGCGTCACCGATACCGGCAGCGGCATTCCGGCGGAATTCCTTAGCGAGGTATTCAACCCCTTCCGACAGCTGCGCCGGGATGAAACCGCCGGCGGCCTGGGCCTGGGCCTGGCCCTGGTGAAGGGCATCGTCGAGCTGCAAGCCGGCCGCGTCTCCGCCGCCAGTCCCGGCCTCGGGCACGGCAGCACCTTCACTATCGAACTGCCACTGATCGAATAGAACGTGAAACCGCAGATTGCGCAGATTACATAGATGATGGCTTCGCCGGAATCTGCGGTTCCTCGTCTCTTATTCCGGTCGCTGGTACAAGTGCGGGCGTGGGGTGAGGAAACCGAGGTCGAGGGCGGTGAGGATGCGTTCGGTTTTGCCCAGCAGCAGGTAGCCGCCCGGGCGGAGGGCCTCGAAGAGCCGGAGATACAACCGCTCCTTCGCCTCTGACGTGAAGTAGATCACCACGTTGCGGCAGAGGATCAGGTCGAAGTCACCCGGGAAGGGATCGCACAGCAAATTCTGCGTGTCAAAGCGGATCGCCCGCCGCAGCACCGGGTCGATCAGGTAGCGGCCACCTTCTTCCAGCGTGAAATACCGGCGGCGCAGCCCTTCCGGTAGATTCCGCAGGTCCTTCTCCTGAAACAATCCTTCACCGGCCGCCTGCAGGTGTTGCTCGTCGATATCAGTGGCCAGTATTCGGTAGCGCGCTTCCGGGCACAGGCGGACCAGCAGCATGCTCAACGTATAGACTTCCGCCCCGTTCGCGCACCCGGCGCACCAGATGTTCAGCTCGCGGGGTGTCCGCAGCAGCGGCAGCAGCACGTGCGCCGCCAGCTCTTCAAATTGCTCAGGATCGCGGAAGAAATCGGTGACATTGATGGTCAGATAATCCAGGTAGCGGCGACAGAGGGCTGGCTGTGCCGCCAGCAGGCGCAAAAAATCGCCCAAAGCAGACGCCCCGTTGCGCCGAGCGAATGCGCGGGTGCGGCGCTCGATCTGCGAAGGACGATACGCGGCCAGCGGGAAGCCGGTCAGCGCCGTCACTTCCGCGCAGAATTGCTGGAAGCTGATGTCGTCGGGCAGTTCCATGGCGTGCCCTCTCCCCCCAACCCCCTCCCCCAATGCTGGGGGAGGGGGAGAAGGTTGACCTAGACGGCGAAGTCGATGCGCACCGTATCGAGCGTCACGTAGCCTTCCGGCAGGCGGGAGCGCCAGACGGGGTAGTCACGTTCCGGACGCAGGAGGTGGGGATCGCCGTCCAGCGGTCCCATCGGCGTCACCGACAGCGGGAAGAGGATGAACAGGAAATCCGTGTTCACGTCGCGCAGGATGGTCGCCAGCTCGATATACCCGTACATATCGCCGCGGTCATGCCGGGCGCCCATGCAGGTCCACTGTGTTGGGTCGGGCGTGAGCGTCACTGTCTGTTCCGACCACTCCGGCGTCACCCGGAACGGCTGCCCGGTCAGCGCCCAGCCGGAGCAGATGCCGCCGGCGACGCCCTGCACCAGCAGCACCAGCTGCGCGCCGCGCGTCTCCAACTCGCCTTGCAGGCGCAGCGTCATGCGGGCATTCGTAAAGTCAGTCGGACATTTTTCTTCGATGAAGCCGTTGTGACCACCCGCCTCCCGGTAACTCTCGCCCAGCGGGCCGCGGGTCATCAGCGTGAACAGCATGTGCAGGTAGCCGGCGCCCGGAGGCGCGTGATTATAATCGATCCACCATGGGCTGCGCGACGTCACACTGCCCGGCGCATATTCCAGCGGCTTCGGTCCGCCGGCGTTGCTGATCCAGCCGAAGTAGCCACCGGCGCCGTCGTCAAAGGTTTCCAGATACGTTGTCATGAGTCGCCCTTTCCACGCGTGCGATGATGAAATAATCCAATCGTTCCAACACGGTGACCCGGCCGAGTGTTGCCGCCTGCCGCAGTCCGGGAGCATCGGTGGCCAGCAGCAACGCGCCATGCCTGTTCAGCTCTGCCGCGAGCCGGTCAAAGTTTTCCGCGTCCTTGCGCTTGATGAAGGTTACCCGACGGTGCCCGTAATAGACCATGTTCTCCGGCAGGTTCTTGCCGGGACAGTAGGCGATTGTATACAGGCTTTGCGGATAGTGACGCATCGCCCGGCCGGCGTCAGCGGAAGGGCCGTGCTCATTCACATAGGCCAACGGCGCCACACCGATGAAGAGCACGGCGAGGAAGGCAGCCCAGGCGGCGATGCTCCAGGCAATGAGCCGGGGACGAAGAGCCCCGATCACCACGGTAACCAGCAGCGCCAGGCCGATGACGGCGACGGCGATCATCAGCATCTGCGCCGCGTGCTCCGGCAGTGGGGGCGACCAGGGACGCGGCCGGAATTTGCCCAGCAGCCCCAGCACGACTTTCGATTTGTGCGGCAGCAAGACCAGTTCGATCAGCACCAGCCAGATGGCGCCGAAGAAGAGCTGCAGGAAGACGGCCAGCCCGCCCACCCGGCGCAGCTGCAGCAGATAGAGCGTGAAGATGATGGCCACGGCGGCGACGATGTTCTGCACGTAATTCGGATACTGGGTTTTCGACAATGCGATGAAGCCCACCGAAACGACGATCCAGATCCAGGCGTAACGGCGGATGCTGCCGAGGGTGTCGTCCGATCGGTATGCCGTGCCGCGGTGCTCTCCCCGCAGTTCATCCAGCAGGAAGGCGCCATACGGAAAGAGGAACAGCAGCAACACCGCCAGGTAACCGAGGATGCCGGTCGCGCGCCCGGTCAGCTTGCTGATGAGGGAGACATGGGCGACCGGCGCGCCTCCGGCAAACCGCGCCATGTTTTCTTGCAGGAAGAACTGCTTCAGGAACTCGCCCTGATCGCGAAAATACGTCGCCGCATACCAGGGCAGCGCAACGACCAGAAAGATGAGGATAGCCGGCGCCCACGGCAGGCCCCGCGCCTCCGCCCGCAGCGTGCCCTGGCGCAGGTGGTAGATCAGCCAGGTGAGCACGGGCACCAGGATGGCAATCGGGCCTTTGGTGAGGAAGGCCATCCCGCAGCAGAATGCCGCCAGCAGGTACCAGCGCGCCGCTGCCCGCCGGCCCGTCACCGCATCCGGCGCCTGGCGGCGCGCCAGGTCGGCCTGCAGCAGGCCGATCATGGTCAGCGTGATGAAGAGGGTGAGGATGATATCGGTGGTGGCGGCGCGCGTCCACACGGTGAACAGCGGCAGCGTGGCGAGCGCCGCTGCCCCCAGGAACGCCGCTCCACGCGCACGACGGGGATCCGGCAAGTGGGGAATCAGCCATTGCAACAGGAATCCGTAGACGATCAGCACCAGCAGCAAGCCGGCGATACCGGACGGCAGCCGGGCGGCAAACTCGTTCTTACCGAGCAACCGCATTGAGGCGCCCTGCACCCAATAAATGAAGATTGGTTTTTCGTATCGGACTTTACCGTTGTAGTATGGAATTATATAATCGCGGGTCTCGATCATTTGTCGCGAGGCGGTGGCATAACGCGTTTCATCAACTTCAACGAATGGAACGCGGCCGAGCCACAGGCAGAACAGCACGGCACAGCCGAAAATAAGCAACAGGCGATGGACGAGCGGAGCAGGGGCGCCAACACGCTCGAGCATGCCGGCGGGAACTGTCTCCGGGGTGTTGGCGATAGACATGAATGCGTACCGATGATTTATCCGTAAAATTGAACACGCACTAATTGGCTAAACACAGAGCGAGCTGTTTTACAAATCAATAGTTGTGTCCTGATCGAATAATTCGCCGCGGGGACAGGGAAGTCCTGCCGCCGGCGATGATGCATGTGCACAAGGAGGCTGCGCCGCAACAAACACAAAATAAGCGCGTAATGGCGAGAAATTGAGGATTCGTCATACAAGGGGGGCAACGATATGGCAGCGCTCACCGAAGAGCAGACACGGTTTTTAACCGGGAGAAAGTACCAGTTACGATATGCGAGGTTGGGCACGCTGGTGGCTATCTTGTATATCGCCGGGCTGATGGCCTGTGCCTGGCTGAACCCGCTGTGGTTCAATCCAATGGCGGTAGGCGAGCTCACACAGTCGGGTGTCGCCAACTTCAAAATACTGGCCCACATGGCGGAGTCCTTGCCGGTGGTGCTGGCGCTGTTCTGGTTTGCCGCGCTGGTGGCGATCTTGTATTGGGAAGCCATCTCCAGCCGCGACAAACGATACATGGAGATTATCGAGGCGCTGCAGCAATCCGAGGCACCGGCCGAAGAACAGGCCTGACCGACCGTGTCACGGAGGGGCGGGCGGCGCCCGTCCTTATGGCAACCGGCAGCTCATCCGCACTTCCCCCAACTCCCCCGCGCGGATGGTCGCCGTTTCGCCGTCAAAGGCGAACGCTACCTCCGGCTGCACCGTGCCTCGATACGGGAACAGCAGCGTGGCGATGCGCACCGGCAGCGGGCCGCGCAGCGTCAACGCCAGCGCGGGCGCCGGCTCGATTTGATTGTAACCGTCGGAATACCAGCCGCCGCGCGGATCTTCCATGCCTTCTTCGAGGTGCGCATCGGCAATGGGCTGTGTGGCGACCGGCCATACCAACAGGTTCGCATCGGGGAACGTGGTGCAGGCGCGCGTTCCGTCAAGGGTAACCTTTCCTGGCGCGAACTGGAAGCGCGACTCGACGGCATGCTCCCCCACCCCCACCAGCAGGTCGAAGATCACCCAACAGCGCTCGTGCACGAAGACGATCTCGCGGTGGTGGGTCACATCGATGTCATTTTGCGGGCCGTAGCCCAGGTCGTAGACGCCGGAGGCACGCACGGCATCGTCACTGACCGACCAGCCCAGATCCAGCGGCGCGTTGGCGATCCACGTCCCTCGCAACGCCCGGCTGTTCTGCCCCTGCCCGTCTATCATGATGGTGGAATGTGCGCGCGTGCTCGAGAGATACTGGCGATAGGAGACGGCGCTGGAGTCATAAAGATGGCGGCCGGGATCGACCAGGAAATTGCGCCCGTAGGCGAAGAGCCAGAAGCCCAGTTTATCTTCATGCTGGTGGGAGCGCCCGAACGGCCCGGCATCGAACGCCAGATACAGATCGCCGCGGTCCGCTCGCTGGCGCAGGAAGGCCACGCCGGCATATGGGAATATTTCCGGTCCCAACTCGTTGGCCGGCCGCAAGAAATCCTCCAATCCCACCGCGGACAACTGGCGGCGGAGGGGCGGGATAAAGTAGGGATCGCTGTCGTTGAAGGACAACTGCTTGCTCTCATCGGGCATGATGGTCTGCTGGCAGTATTGCACCATCGTCCGCAGCGTCGCCAGCGTGCGTGGCTCGAGGTCGGAGTCGAGCGCGCGCAATGCACCGCAGCCGTTGATCAGGTTGCTGACGACGCACCAATGATAATGCGGCGTCAACTCGTCCTGCACGCCGTCGGACAACACCTGCTCGCCAATCTGCACGGCCAGCGCTTCCCGGCAATACGCGGTGAAGCGTGCGGTATCGCGGAAGACCGGGAACACCTCCAGCACGGACAGCATGCCCATGCAGCCGATGGTCGGCCAGTTGCCGGCATGGCCGTTGGTGACGATCTCCAGGTAGGCAAGGTGATCGTGCAGCGTTTTTAGGATGCGCAACAGCTCCGGTGGCGCCACCTGATCCATCAATCCGGCAAGGGACCGGCACCACGCCCCGATATGAATGGCCAGGTTCAGATAGGAGCCGAAGGCGTATTTTTCACCGATGAAGGAGCGGGCGAAGTCGCATTTTGCGATCCAATCGAGGATCAGCCCCACCGCTTTGCGCGCGTAGCGTGCCTCTCCGGTGGCCTGGTAAGCCTGGGTGAGCGGCGCCAGGTAGGTGAAGCGGTTCAGATCGTGCCCCCAGTGCGCGGTGCCGGGGTTGAAGTCCCAGTCGATGTCCGCCGGCAGCTGGTGGGTCTCACCGTAGAAGGCGAAGCGGTGCGCCAGCGCGTTGTCCGCCAGGCGGCGGGCGTCGTCACTCAACTCCGACGTTTCCGCGGAAGATGTCTCGCGGCAGGCATCCATCACCGCCGCCAGCGCCTTCGGCAGATCACCGGCTGCCCGCGCTTTCGCCAATCCGGGCACACGCGCGGGGTCCAGCAGTTCCAGCGCTTTCCAGGCGAAGATGTCCTCCGCCAGGCCCTCTCCGTCAAAGGAGCGCAGGACGTCGAACACCCCGGCGCGATCGAGGGTGCTCAATTGTGGTACATCGGCGCGCGAATATCCGGTTCCGGCAATCATAGGTGGTGACTCCGTGTATTCATGTCTAGCTGGCCTGTTGTGCGGACTTTCTCCCAATGCTGGGCGAGGGGGAGAACTGTTTCACGTGAAACACCTGTTCTGGTTATCAATTAAGAACTATTATCACTCCCCCTCGTCCAGCATTGGGAAAGAGGGTTGGTAATGCTGTCCATCCTGGCCAGCAGTGGGGAGAAGGCTCGCGCAACAGGCTTGCTTACCACAACCCTTTCGCCATCAATATCTCCCGCACCTTGCGCATATCCTCGATCAGCGTGCGTTTCAGCGATTCCTGGTGCAGCGCGGCGGCGGGGTGGAAGAGGGGGATGAAGAGGATGCCGTCCTTCTCGACAGGCTGGCCGTGCGCCTTGCTGATCTGCAGCGCCGGCGAGATGAGGGTGTTCATGGCGAAGCGGCCCAGCGTGCAGATCACCCGTGGGGCGATCGCCCGGATCTGCGCCTGCAGCCAGGGGGCGCACGCCTCGATCTCCTCCGGCAGCGGGTCGCGGTTATTTGGCGGGCGGCACTTGGTGACGTTGCCGATGAAGACATCCGCCCGGTTGAGCCCGATATCGGCCAGCATCTCATCGAGGAACTGCCCGGCGGCGCCGACAAAGGGCCGGCCCAACTCGTCCTCCGTTGCCCCCGGCCCCTCGCCCACGAACAGAATGCGCGCCTGCGGGTTGCCCTCTCCCGGCACCGCCTGCCGGCGCTGCAGGCACAGGTCGCAGTTCCGGCACAGGCGGATCTGGCCGGCGAGGAAGGCCAGGGTGTCGGCGGCGGATTGTACGGTATCGTCACTCATAATTCCGTTTTGAATCGCTCCAGGTCCACGCCCAGTTCGGCCAACTTCCGCACGGTGTCATACTCGAACGCATCCGCGCCGTCGAGGAGTCCCTGCGCGAGGTGGGCGGGGGTGATGCGCACCAGGGCGCCGGCCGGGGTGTCTTTCAGCGCCGCCTGATAGGCCAAGCCCAGCACATCGGCGCAAAGCGGGCTGAGCGAGAGGGCCGCGGCGCCGCGGGCGGCGGTTTTACCGAACAATGCGATGCGAACCTTATTCATCAAGACATTCTGCCGCGCCAGCGCCGCTTCATTGAAGCGCAGCAGGCCGACGGCCAGGTGCGGCACGTCGATCACCTCCGTGCCCTGCCGGTGCGCCTCTTCGCCGGCCAGGGTGAGCACGCGGAAGGCGGGCTCGGACAAGCTGAGCCAGACATCGACGCCCTTCCGCTCCGGCGCGACCGGCTTTTCTTTTGCGCGCACCGGGGCAACCAGTCTCATCACCGCCAGCACTTCCTGCCGGACGCGCCGCAAATCGACGCCCAGATCGGCGAGGAGATCAATGGCGGTGTTTCCCTCTTCCTTGGGGACGCTCAGCAGCCCGAGCAGCAGATGCTCGGTGTCCAGGAAGAGCAGCGCGCCGTATTTCACGTGAAAATCTTCCAGTTCTTCCACGGCATGCGCCAGCGCTTGCACCACCACCGGTCCCGTCCCCCGGGCCACCGCCTCCGGGGCGGTCGGTTCACCGAGTAATGCGCGCAACCGGCCCAGGCTGACACCCAGCAGCACCAGCGTGCGTCCGGCGACGCCGTCGCCTTCCTGCGCCAGGCCGAGCAGCAGGTGCTCAGGTCCCATCTCCTGCTGACCGTAGCGCGAGGCTTCCATCATGGCGTATTGCAGCGCCTTTTTCGCCCGCTGCGTGAGCCGGTGCTTATTCGATTGATCCAGCGGCAGTTGATCGACATCGAAATACACGCCGGACACGCCGATGGCTTTCAGCACTTCCTGGCGAATGCGCTCCGGATTCACGCCCAGCCCGTCCAGCACGCGGACGGCCGTGCTGCCGGAGCTGATGCCTTCTCGAATAAGACCGAGCAACACATGCTCGGTATCGACGAAATCGAGCAGGCCGAGTTTGGGGTTCAGCTCGCGGGCTTCATACAGGGCATATTCCAGCGCCTTTTTCGCCTTCGGACTCAAAGTCAGCCGGGTGGGACGGGCCGTGGGATTCCCGGATGACTCTGCCTGGTTGTTCAACTCGGTACGCACCTGGACCAGGCTGACGCCCAAATGCTCCAGCACACGCGCGGCAATCCCTTCCCCTTCACGAAGCAGGCCCAGCAGGATGTGCTCCGTGCCGACGACATCCGTCCCCATCCGTTGCGCCTCTTCCTGCGCGAAGTGGATCACCCGCGTGGCATTGTTTGTGAAGCGCTGCCACATGTCACCCGGCATATTGCCCCTCCTTTGACGCCGATACGGCGGGGAGATTGTCTCACCGCCGTATCGGATCATTCGACGCCGGGTTATGAAATCCTGTTACACTTGCTCTAACAATCCCAGCCCCTGCAGCGCCGTGCGGACCGTTGCCTGCGTTTTTTCCGTCGGGGACGCCAGCGGCAGGCGCGTGCCACCCACTTCGATACCGAGCATATTGAGCGCGACCTTCAACGGCACCGGGTTTGGCTCCACAAACAGCGCCTTCGCCAGCGGAAGCAGGCGATAATGCAGCGCGCGCGCTTCATCCAGCTTGTTGGCGTTGCATAGCTCAACCATCCGCAGCCACTCGCCGGGGAGGATGTGGGCGCTGGTGCAGATGCCGCCATGCCCGCCCAGCGTGGTGAGGGTGAAGAGCAGGTTGTCGTCGCCGGTGAGCACGCTGAAGTCCTCGGTGGCCTCGATGATGTCCATGATCTGCGCCAGGTCGCCGCTGGCCTCCTTCACGCCGGTGATGTTCTCCACCTTCGACAGCGCGATAATGGTCGCCGCGTCCATGTTCACCCCGGTGCGCTTGGGGATGTTGTACATGATGATCGGCTTCTGGGTGCAGGCCGCGACTGCCTTGAAATGCTCGATGATGCCTTGCTGGTTGGGCCGGACATAATACGGCGCGATGATCAGCATGCCGTCCACGCCAAGCTCGTCGGCGGCGACGGTCAAGTCGACTGCTTCCTGGGTGCAGTTCGAGCCGGTGCCGGCGATGACCGGGACGCGGCCGGCGGCATACTCCACCGTCAGGGCGATCACGCGCTGATGCTCTTCGTGGGTGAGCGTGGCGGATTCGCCGGTGGTGCCGCAGGGGACGAGGCCGGAGGCGCCGTTCTCGATCTCCCAGTCGATCAACCGTTTCAGCGCGGGCGCGCTCACTTCACCGTCCGCCCCAAACGGGGTCACAATGGGCACGTAAATACCGGTAAACACCGTTCTCGCCATGTTGCGGTCTCCTTGCAGGTTACTGCCCTCTATTATGCCAGATATGCGTTGGGTACGGCAAATCGGCAGTATGTTCGACACATGCATGACCCATTTACCCACATCGCTGTATGGCATCAGGTCCTTAATCAACATTGCCGACAAAGGGGTTGACAGACAGCAATAATATCGTTATTCTAATTTTTTACATTATTTGGAATAACAGAATTCCTTATTCCAAAATTTGGATTAACGCCATGCAACGTGAGATACCCGGCTATTATATCCCGATTTCAACCGTCGGTGAGACGGTGCGTGCCTTCGTGCCTGCCGCTTTGCCGCCTGATCCGCCCATCGATTGGACGCCCGCATTGCGGGATGCCTTCGACTCGGCATTACTGGCGCTTGGGCGGTTAGATAGCATCTCCATGCTGCTGCCGGAAACGTCGGTTTTCCTTTACAGTTATGTCCGAAAGGAAGCGGTCCTCTCTTCGCAAATCGAAGGCACGCAATCATCGCTTGCAGATTTGTTGCTGTTCGAGTGCGGATATGCCCCTGGCGTTCCGCTGGATGACGTGCTGGAGGTTAGCAATTACGTGGCAGCTATGGAACATGGACTGCACCGGCTGGCGGAAGGCTTCCCCCTCTCGCTTCGCCTGCTGCGCGAGATGCATGGGGTCCTGCTGGCGAAAGGACGCGGCAGTGAGCGCTCTCCGGGTGAATTTCGGCGGAGTCAAAACTGGATCGGCGGCGCCCGGCCTGGCAACGCCGTTTTTGTACCGCCGCCGCCCGACCAGATGATGAACTGCCTAGGCTCGCTTGAATTGTTTCTTCACGACCAGCCGGAACGCACCTCGCCGCTGGTGAAGGCCGCGCTGGCTCATTTGCAATTTGAGACTATCCACCCGTTCCTCGATGGCAACGGGCGCCTTGGGCGACTGCTCATCACCCTCATCCTCTGCACGGAAGAAGTGCTGAAGAAGCCCATGCTCTATTTGAGCCTCTATTTTAAGATGCATCGCGAGCAATACTACGCGTTGCTTGGGCATGTGCGCCATACCGGCGATTGGGAAGCTTGGCTCACTTTCTTTGCCGAAGCGGTTGCAATGACCGCCGGGCAGGCGGTCGACACCTCCAGGCGTCTGCTCCGGCAAGCCGATGAAGATCGTGAACGCATCAGTCAATTAGGGAGTACCGCTGGCTCGACACTGCGCGTGCATCATGCACTTCAGGAACGACCTATCGCCTCACAGCCGTGGATTACCGAGCAAACTGATTTAGCACCGACTACTGTGAGTACCTGCCTTCAGCGTTTAATCTCATTGGGTATCGTCGCTGAAGTTACCGGTAAAAAGCGCAACCGCCTGTTCAGCTATACGGAATATATCAATATATTGAATGAAGGTACTGAGAGAATCGCGTAACCTCTTGGTGCCCTCAAACTTATCCCACCGTCTCCGCCTCCCCCGAGGCGATGAATTCATCGTGCAGCGCGAGAATGGCTTCCTTGCGTTGCTCTTCGGGTACCAGGGCGGAATAACTCAAGGTGTCGCGGATTTCGCCTTCGGCCTGGATGCCGGCGGCGGCCAGTGTTTCGGTGGCGCGGGCGGAGGCTTCGTCCACTTTGCCGCGCAGGCCTTCGCCGACCAGCGTGACCAGCGCCCACTGCCCCTGCTCGAAGATGGGTTCCATGCCGCGCGGGCGCAGCATGGAGTCCGCCATTTCTCCCACCTCGCGATATTTCTCCCGCTTCACCGCGAACAGCCAGGAGTCGTCGCGCGCCGGCAGCGCGTGGAAGTTTAAGCGTGCCTGCGAGAGCAACTCGGCGATGCGCCGGTGCATGCGCTCGTTGCCGTCCGTCACGTGGAACACGGTCATGCCGGGCATGTCCGCCACGCCGGTGACCGGGCGCATCGCGGCGGGCGTTTCAGCGTCAATAAGAGTGCCGGGGTCGTCCGGCGTGCGGAAATTGCGCACCGCTACGGCAATGTTGTAGCGCCGGGCCATGCGCGCGGCCTCCGCCTGGATAACGTCGGCGCCGTATTGCGACATGGCGCATAGCTCGTCGAATGTAAGGCGCGCAATCCGCCGCGGTTTCCGGTCGCCGGAAAAATTGGCGGGATTGGCGGTCATCACGCCGTCCACTTCTTTTTATACCTCCACCCCCCGCAGCTCGATGGGCTCCTGCAGCGGCGCGCGCTCGGCGTGGATCAGCGCGTAGGCCAGGCAGACGGCGGTGTAGTCGCTGCCGCCTTCGCCCAGCGTGGTGATGGCGTGTCCGGTGGGCGAGATGCCCTGGAAGCCGGTGACCATGGGGATGGCCGGCCGGTCCAGGCATTCGATGAGCTGGGCGATGCGCGTCTCGATCACCCGCGCGTTGCCGAAAAAGCCGTCGGTGATCAGCCCGACCTGCCCGCCGGTGAGGGCGACGGTGGCGTAGCCGCGGGATTTCAACAGGTGGGCCATGCGCACGGTGGAGATAATCTCGCCGCAGGACATCAGCATGTCCAACTCGCGCGGTTCGATGGCCGGGTCTATCTCGCGCACCAGCCGCACCAACTCGGCGGTGGAGTAAAAGTGCGCCAGCGCCAGCCGCCGCGCCCCCTCCGGCTTGCGCACCAGCGCCTCGATCTCCTCGTTCCAATCGCGCAGCTCGCGTCCCATGGCGGAGACCACCACCACCGGGCTCAACCCCAGGTCGCGCGCCTCCATAATCCGCTCGGCGGTGATAATCTCATTCCCGCCCGGCTCCACGCACTTGCCGCCAAATTTCTGCACCACCACGCGCATCGCCGACCCTCCGATATTGCTCCCGGTTGGGTGGAGATTCTCAGTCTGGAAGGAGGCGAGAGCCCCGTCGGTTATCGGTAGGCTTACCAAAATTCGGGCGGGGCTCTCGCCTCCTTCCAGACTGAGAATCTCCACCCACCGCCTTTCAACTCCGACCACAAACACTGTTCCCACCGAATACGCGTTTGAAAGGCGGTTTCACCAACAAAAAGGGTGGACGATCCACCGGATCGTCCACCCTTCCAATCATCCATGCATCCAGGCTTTACAGCAGGCCCATCTCGCGCATCTTCTCCGCAATCTGCAGCGCGTTCAGCGCGGCGCCTTTGCGCAGGTTGTCGGCGACGACCCACAGGTTGAGACCGAAGGCCACCGAGCGGTCCTGGCGAAGGCGGCCGACAAAGACCGGATCGGTGCCCGAGGCTTCGGACTGCAGCGGGTATTTATTGTTCGCCGGGTCGTCGACCATCACGATGCCGGGCGCGTTTTCCAGCAATTCGCGCGCGATCTCCACGCTGATTGGCTCGTGAAACTCCACGTTCACCGACTCGGCATGGCTGTTGTCCACCGGCACGCGCACGGTGGTCGCGGTGAGCTGGATGGTATCGTCGCCCAGGATCTTCCGCGTCTCGTGGATCATCTTCCACTCTTCCTTGGTGTAGCCATCGGGCAGGAAGGCGTCGATATGCGGCAGGCAGTTGCCGAAGATCGGGTACGGAAAGATGCTCGGGTCGATCTCCGGCGCCTTGCCGGCAGCCGCATCTTTGACCTGCTTGGCCAGTTCTTCGCGGGCCTGCGCGCTCTTGCCGGACACCGCCTGGTAGGTGTTGACCACCACGCGCTTGATGCGCGCGAAATCGTGTAGCGGCTTCAGCGCGACCACCATCTGAATGGTCGAGCAGTTCGGGTTGGCGATCATGCCCTGGTGCTCGCGCAGCGCCTCCGGGTTCACTTCCGGCACCACCAGCGGCACGTTCGGATACATGCGGAAGGCGTTGCCGTTGTCGATGCACACCAGTTTCGTCAGCCCGGGCATGGTTTTCCGGCGGTTCAGCGCGCGCATGCCGAAGTGGTCCTCCGCTTTCTCGCCCCCGGCGAACAGCGCCAGGTCGATATTGTCGAAGGCTTCCTCGGTCACCTGTTTCACGTGATACGTTTCGCCGTCCACCACCTCGTCGCGCGTGCTGCGCGCGAAGACCTGCAAGGAGGCGCAGGGGAAATTGCGCTGTTTCAGCACCCGGATCATCTCCGACCCCACGGCCCCAATGCCCACAACTGCTACATGATACGCATCTGTCATCGAACCTCTCCCATGAAAAATGAGGCTGGCGGGAGAGTATTCCCGCCAGTCCTGCATAATAATCTTAGCAGACATGCGGAACAGGTGTCAACGCTGTTCCGGCCGCCGCTCTTCCCTCATACCTATAAAGGTTATTTTTAACCTACCGTTCGCTTGACAGGGTAAAACATAAGTCCTATAAGTCTTATAAGTCCTATTTGTCCTATCGAGACGACCGGCTCTGTCCACGCCATAGGACTTATAGGTCTTATAGGACTTATGCTGTATAGGAGATGGATATGAGCAACCAGAATCGTTTGATCGATCCTCATGGTGGTTACCGCAACCTGAAGTCCTACCAAACAACTGAAATCATCTACGACACTACCGTGAAATTCTGCCAGCGCTTCATCGATTCGCGCTCCCGCACTGTCGACCAGATGGTCCAGGCAGCACGCAGCGGCAAGCAGAACATCTCCGAAGGGAGCATCGCCTCAGGCACATCGAAGAAGACCGAACTGAAACTGGTCGGTATCGCCCGTGCCAGCCTGGAAGAGCTGCTGCAGGACTACCTGGATTACCTGCGGCAGCATGGCTTAGAGTTGTGGGGTAAAGACGATCCAAAAGCACAAGCGATCCGAAAATTAGCCTACGCAGATAATAGGTCGTATATGACTTATAAGACTTATATCGAGCAGTATTCAGCCGAAGTGGCAGCCAATACGATTATCTCCCTGATCCATCAGGCCTGTTTCCTACTTGATCGGCAGTTAAAGCAAATGGAGCAGCAATTCCTGTCGGAAGGCGGCTTCACCGAGAAGATGTACCATATGCGGCAGCAGACAAGGAAAACGCCCGGCTCATGAACACCTACGAAATATATCACCCCTGAGGTTATTCGCGAAATCTGCGTAATCTGCGGTTTCTATACCTTCGCCTCCTGCCCTAGAATCTCCGCCGCGAACCCCGCGTTCTCCGCCACCTGGTCCGAAAACTTCGGAAACACCCCGATATCGATCATATCGTTCGGCTTGATATTGGCATACGCCCACGCCAGCGTCTCGCGGATCATCCGCGGGCTTTCGCACTTGCGGCCGGCGGCGAGGATTTTGAAGCCGATGCAGGGTTTGGGGATGCGGCGCATGGTGTCGGCCATGCGGGCCGGGTCTTCAGCGGGGAATCTGTCGTTGGCGTAGGCGTTCTGCGCCTCCGCGGGGGCGGCCTTGTAGCCGCGGGCCAGGTTGTAGAAGCAGCACATGTAGAAATCCGTCTCCCAGTTATGCTCCTCCACGTATTCGATCACCTCGGGGATGTGCGAACCGACGCCGGCGGAAAGGCCGCGATCCTTGATCATCTTCACCAGGTCATGCACTTCCTCGATGCGGCCTTCATGCCACAGATTATCTGTAAAGGAGCCGTGCACGTAGATGGCAAGGGGATCGTAGAGCGAAATCTCGTAAATATTGCCTTCCAGGCTGCTGTTTTCACTGGCGGTCTGCACAATCCACTGCAATTGCCCGCCGCGCTCGCGATGCTCCAGGTACATGCGCATCTGGTGCTTGTCGCCGCGGGACTGCACGGTGTTGATGCCGTGCGCCCAGCACTGGTCCAGCACCTCCTGCATGCGCGGCATGGTGTAGTAGCGTCGCATCTCCCAGTCCTTCTCTTCGTCCTGGTGCGAGTGGCCGCTGAACGGGTTGCCGCCGCAGATGAGCCGGGTGACGTCGGCGTTGCCGATACGCGTGGTCGGGAGCATGTTCCACCTCCGAAGACAGGTCTGTCATTATCGCACAACCGCCGCCGGCGCGAAAGGACCGCGGGCATTTTCAATGATCGAACACCGTGTTGTGGTTGGCGGAGTATTCCTTCACGAGTGCTGGACAATCCTTGCTACACTGAGGTCACATGGGTGGATCGAGTTGGCTTCGCCTGCCCTTCGCCAGGCGATTGCTCACGGCGATGCTGGTGATTGCCATTCCTCTACTGGTGATGGCAGCGCTGTTTTTCGTCTTCTGGATCGTGCAGCGGCGACAATTAATAGTGACCGCCAACATGCAGCAAGCCCGGCTAGGCGCGGTTTTCGTGCAGGGGTGGGTCGAGGAGTATGAGAGCGTCCTGATGGCGATTGCCGTCTCCAATGACGTAAGCAGCGGATCGGTGGCGGCCATGCAGGGGATCATCAAGCGGCAGATCCGGCAGCAGCCCACCTGGGATACCCTGGCCATCACCGACGCCGGTGGGATCATCCTTGCGAGCAATATCTCCACCGCGCATGGCATCTCGATAGCGAATCGGAGCTTTTTCCAGACACTTCGCCGGACACAAAAGCCGACGGTTTCAAATCTGCGTACCAGCAAGCTGACAGGGCGATTGGTGGTCTCCATCGCGGTGCCCATCCTGCGCAACGGGCAATTCGCAGGTGCTGTGTATGCCAACATTCGCCCGCAGCACCTGGAGCAGGTGTTCGACAGCATTCCGGCGACACCGGGATCGGTCATCGAGCTGTGGGGTAATGACAGGCAATTGATCGCCCATAGCGGAAGGATTCACAAACGCACGGGTGGATTTGTCGGCGATAATGTCCGGCGCATCTTCTCCGGGCAGGCGGGCAGCACCACCGTGCACAGCGCCGTCACCGGGGAACGCTTCGTCATCTCCTACCATCCCGTCGCCGGCACACCCTGGGTGCTGGTGGTCGGTCTGGCTTACCGACAGGCCATTATCCCCATTTACGTGGCGATGGTGATCTTTGGCGTGATTGCGATCACCTTGCTGTTGCTCGCGTTATGGTGGAGCCTGCGCATTACCTACCATATCACACAAGATCTTGACGAGCTGGCGACGGCTACTCGCGAGATCGGCGGCGGCAACCTGTCGGCACGAGTGGAGCTGCCGCCGCAAAGCGAGCTGGCCTCCATCGGAGGGTCCATCAACCGCATGGCCGAGCAACTGCAAATCAGCGAGCGTCTGAAATTCGACCTGATCCGGCTGATCACCCACGAATTGCGCACGCCGCTGACCGCCATCCTCACCGCCCAGGAGCTGGTGCCGCGCAGCGAGGAGAACCACGAGCTGCTGGAGATTATCTCGCATCAGGCCGAGCGCCTGCGGGAATTGATCGAAAACCTGATCAGCGTGGCGCGCGCCCAGGCCGGCACGCTGGTGGTACACCCCGTGCCGACGCTGTTGCATTCCATCGTCGAGCGTCTGGTCGAGCACATGTGCCGGCGGCACGGGGCAGAACGCATCCCGATTACCGTGGATATTCCGCGGGACCTGCGGGTGATGGCCGACCCGCCGCTGCTATCGCTGGTGCTGCATAACCTGATGGACAACGCGGTGAAATTTACCCAGCAAGGGCAGATCACCGTCCACGCGCACCCGGAAGATGACCTGGCGACGGTGACGGTAACGGATACCGGCATCGGCTTCGGCTCGGAGGTGCAGCGGCAGCTTTTCGAGCTGTTCACCCATCCTGAAGCACTGCTGACCCGCAGTTACGGCGGGGTAGGCATCGGCCTGGCAGTGGTACGGGCGATCGTGGAAGCACAGGGCGGCCACGTCTTCGCGGAAAGCCCCGGCCCCGGCCAGGGCAGCACCTTCGGCTTCGCGCTGCCGCTGGCGCCGGCGGAAGATGAGAAGACGGAAGATATCTCGTAGGGCACGGTCGCCTGGCCGTGCCCGGATTGCCATATTTCTGCCTGCTACTAAACCGCTGATCTAGCTTTGGGTTCACGTGCAGAAATGCGCGGGCTTGGGCACGGAGAGGCCTCCGTGCCCTTCGACGTTATCGGATGGTGTGTTTGAACTCTTCCGCCAGTTGCTCGGCGGCACGGAAGACGTTGAAATCCTCTTCGATGCGGGTGCGCCCACGGGCGCCAAGGTCGCGGCGCAGGTCAGGCTGTTCCAGCAGGCGGGCGAGGGCGTCAGCCAGCGCCGGGCTGTCTGCCGGGGGAACGAGCAGGCCGGCGCCGGCGCCCAGCAGCTCCGGGATGCCGCCGGTGAGCGTGCCGACGACCGGCACCCCGTAGCTCATCGCCTCCATCAGCGAGGCGGGGATGCCTTCGTGCAACCCGCCCCCGAGATCGACGCTGGGCAAGACGGTCAGCATCACCCGGCGTTCGGCATACATCGCCAGCAAGGCATTATGCGGGACGGCGCCGAGTAGCGTGACACGGTCTGCCAGTTCCAGCGCCGCGACCTGCGCGGTGATATCCTCCCGCAGCTCTCCTTCGCCGGCGAGCAGCAATTCCGCCGGCAGGCCGCGGTCGCGCAGCAGGCCGATCGCCTCGATCAGGTACCGGTGTCCCTTGACGGGCAGCAAGCCGGCCGGGCAGAGGATGACCGGGCGCTCGCTGGGGCCAGCCGGCGTGGCGGGCACCTGCACGCCCAGGTGGATGACGCTGGCATTCGCCAGGTCCTCTTCCGTCACGCTCTGCCGCGCCAGCCGCAGGCCGTCGCGAGCAATGAAACGGGCAAAGGACGCCGAGCGCAGCTTTTCCGCCAGCCTGTTGTTGGCGACGATGTCGTAGCGATGGGCGGTGAAGCTCCACGATACCCCAGTCAGCTCGCTGATGGTCTGCGCCATGGTGGCGGTGTAATCCGCCCAGTGGGCGTGCACATGGTCTGCCTGCCCGCGGACCAACCCCGCGGCATACAGGCCCTTGAGCGCCGCTTTCAGGTTGCCGCCGCGGTAGCGGCGCAAAATCCGCCAGCAGGCACGCGGCTGTCGCAGCATGGCGCCCAGCACCCCAAACAGGAAGGCCGGCGACCGCAGCGGAATACGCCGAGCCCAGCCGCGCAGCCGGGCGGCGTCGGGGTGGGTCGGCTCGCCCCGGTCCATCAGCGGCAGGATGAGCAGCCGATGCCCCGCCGCAAGCAGCGCGTTAATCTCCGGCACGATGAACGGTTCACCGGAGCCGAAGGGTAGATGCTCGGTGACATACACCAGGCGCAGGCCGGCCGGCTGCAGGTGCTCGCCCCGCCGCAGATCGCGCAAGCCGGCCCAGGTTCCGCGCAGCCGCGCCGGATTTTTCCGGGGCACCAGTCCCTTCATCAGCAACCCGAGCAGTGCCCAGCGAAACGCCAGCCGGCGCAGGAAGCCGGTGTTCCAATGCTTCCGGAAAAGGTAATCGTAATTGCGCACCAACATGCGCGACACGTCTTCACGCGTCTCCCGCCCGCCCACGCTTTCCCGGTGCTCCAATCGCGCGGCCGGCTCGTAGTAAATGGCGTAGCCCTGCCGACACACGCTGGCCGCAATATCGATGTCTTCCATGAAGCTGTAGCTGCTCAGCGCCTCGTCGAATTGCGTGCGCGCGAATACCGCGCGCCGGAAGGACATGCAGCACCCGGAGAGGCACTCAATCTCCCGTCCGCTTTCCAGCCGGTGCGGAAAGGTCGCAAAACCGGAGAGCTTCAGCCGGCCATCGCCCAGGCCATCCAGCAGAAACAGCGACTGTACCACGGCCCGCATCATATCGCCGGGGGATCGTCGTGGCGGAGGCGGGAGGAGAACATGCCCACAGACAGCGCCGATGCGTCCCGACAGATCATTGGCGTAGACGGCCACGGCATGGCGCAGGTAGTCGGGATCGAGCACTACGTCGTCGTCGAAGAAGAACAGCAGATCGCCGGTACTGGCGCGGATGCCGATGTTCCGCTGCCGGGTGAGTCCCGGCGCGGTATTCAGGCACTGCACGGGGAACGCCGGCGCCAGCTCATCGGTGCTCCGGCTGTCCAGCGGTGAAGATTGACCGGCATTGACCACAATGACTTCATCAGGGCGCACCGATTGGGTCGCGAGGGAGCGCAACGCGGTCAGCAGTTCCGCCGGCCGGTCCTTCGTGCAGATAATGACGCTCGTGCGCAGCGCGGGTGTGTTCAGTGGGGATTATCCTTTCGCGTCCGGGGCCAGGTAATTGCGAGCGGCCGAGAGCAGCGTCATCGCCAGGTGCCGGTCGATGGTCGACGATCCGTCGAGCAACGCGCGGACATCTGCGCGGATCTCCGGCGAGCCGTCGAGATACGGCAGGTTGCGCTCGATAAACGCGCGATGCTCCGTCATCAGCCGCGGATTCGTTTGATACCAGTAATCGAAGGGATTCATCGAGGGGTAGAACTTCGCGATGCCCACCTTCCGCGCCAGAAACGCCAGCACGCGCCGGGTAAAGATCTCCGCCTTGCCGGCATTGACGCGGACGCCGGTGCGCTCCCAGCGATAGCGCGCGGCGTCCGGAACGCGGGCCACGATCCACTCCTGGTACAGCCGCTCCTTATACCGGTATTGCGGCGGAATCGTCAACGCGTAATCGATAAAATCGGGATCGAGGAAGGGCGAGATGGGATCGGTGAAACGGTTGATGTTCACATAGCCGTTGAGCGCCCCGTTGAAGCCGCGCTGGTACAGCAGGTAGATCTCCTCGTTGTCGAAGGTGTCCCAGACCGCTCGCGCCGCTGCGGTGAGGCGGTTCGTCAGCGTCTTCGAGTGCGTCCCGATGAACGGGTCCGACTTGATGTGCACCAACGGGTCGTGCAGGAATCCGCCCATCACGCCGTCGCCGATCATGCCGGTATGCAGCAGGCCGAAGTCCTCCCAGTTCAACAGGCGCAGCGTGGAGAGCAGATGCGCCGCCCCGGAATAGAGGACCAGGCCATCGTTGACCTCGCACGGCGTATCCACGTCGGCCAGGTAGTCGCCGTGATCGAGCATCTTATACAGAAATTCGAAGTGGTGGTCGCGCGCAATGGTCTGCGCGATGGAGAAATCCAGGTAATTCGATTGCGAGAAGGTGATGGCGGTCAGCTCGCTGAATCCTTCCTGCGCCGCCACCAGCATGTTCATGCGGGAATCCAGCCCCCCGCTGAGCGTACCGATATGCCGATATCCCGCCTCGACATCTTTGTCATACTCCAGGCGGACGGCGGCGCGGAACCGCGCGTCCAGCCCCTCGATGTAATCCGCCTTCCGCTCCGAGCGCATATTGCTGTTGGTGAAAAGATGGTACGGGTGACTGGCGATGCCTTCGCTATCGCAGGTGAGCACCGTGCCCGGCAGCACGCGCTTCACGTCGCGGACCAGCGTCCAATCGTGCAGCATGAAGCCGAAGGTCAGCAGGCTGTAGGCGCCCTGCTCATCCAGCCGCACGGGAATGCCGAAGTGGCGCATCAGCGCGGCCACGGCCTTCACTTCGGAGGCGGCCAGCAGCAGCCGGCGAGCGGCATCGTAATGATAATAGAGCGGCTTCGAGCCGATGTGATCGACGAAGAGGCAGACGCGCCCCGTGCGCTTCTCGACACGCATGCCGGAGAAGCTGCCGCGCAGCGAATCGGGGAAGCGCTCTCCGAGCCGGGCATACAGGGCTTCCACCAGCTCCGCGGTGCCGGCGGCATGCTCCTGAATGCATAACTGCCGGCTGTTGAGCACCACGCCGTCGAGTGCCAGATAGCTGTCCGACAATTCCGTCAGGCAGCGGTCAGCCGGAAACTTGTCCAGGGTCCGGCGCCCGACCCACCCGCCGGGCGTGGACAATTGCTCATGCGCCGCGACCCAGCCGGGGAGCGCCGGCAATGGCTCGGAAGGTGGTCCCAACGAGATCGCGCAGTAAAGGCCGTGCATGTGCATAAAGTTCACGCTCTCCAGGTCTTGTCAGTGCGTTCGACATACGGCGGGCGGCTGGATGGCGGCAACACGCTGTCGCCGGTGTGATACCAGTATTCCTGAAAGGGCGCGCTGTGAAACGGTCACGCCTGAATGACGGAATTCAGCCTGGGTTGTTCAGCCGGCCTGTCCGTCCCTCTTCTTCGCCGCCGGGTTCGCGGTTTCCTGTCGGCGGCATCCCGTGCCGGTCCCCGATTCTGCGCCGGTACTGCTCACCCATCGTTATTTCTTTCCGTCGTTTTACAGAATGGCCCTAAGGGTATTACAATGGGAGTGCTACCGGGAATAGATTCAACAAGGTCCCGATCGTCAACGCTGTCTGCGAAGGTTCAGTTTCGATGGAATGCGCGCAATGTGGAGCACTGGTGCCGGCCGGACGAAAAAGCTGTCCTGCATGCGGCACACCAGTGACACGAGCAGAAAGCGCCGCGCCCTCCGAGGGAGTGGAAGCCCTGCTGGCAGAGGCGAACCTTTTTCGAACTCGCGGCCAGTTCGACGAAGCCGTCAGCGCCTGCATGCGCGTGCTGCAGCGCGACGCCACCAACGCCGCCGCTCACTCGCTGATTGCCAATATCTACCGCGACCAGGGGAATTATCGCGAGGCGCTGAACTGGTTCAAGCTGGCGGTGGAGCTCAATCCGGACAATGAGTCGGACCGGAAGAAGCTGGACGAGATGATCGACCGTGTCTTCCAGGGCGTGCTGGCTGGCGAAGTGCATTCCGGCGTCAAGGCCGCCGCTCATCCGCAAGCCGCCGGTTTCACTCCGGTGGCGTCCGGTCGGCGCAAATCCGGCATCGTCACCCTCCTCTCCCGCATCCAGCCCGTCTATGTGGCGGTGGCGTTCGCCCTCCTCATCACCGGGATTCTGGCCTGGGCCGTCATCGGGATGGGACAGGCGCCGAAGCATAATCAGGGTGCGAGCACTCCGAGTCGCTACACGGCCCACCGGACGGACGCGCCGCGCGACGCTACGCCGAATTACGGGGCGGCGAACAGCAACTCAACCGCCGTCAACGTGGCGACCAATCCGCCGCAGGTGACGCAGCCGCCGCCGGATGCCGTGGAGAGCCCTGACGGCTTAAAGCCGATTCCCGGCCTGCCGGGCATCTACGTCAGACAGGGCCCGGGCAACCTGGCCGCGCCGGTTACTCCGAAACCGGTGACAAACGACACCCCGTCGGTCACCCCGAAACCGGCGAATGACACTCCGCCAGACTCGACGGAGGTGCCGCCGATCAACCCGCTGGCTGCCGGTAATGCGAGCGCGGACACGATCGAGCTGCAGACGAAACTGTTGAAGATGGCGCTGGACGGCAGCGTGGCGTCTTCCAAGCTCCCGTCTAAAGTCGACGCGGTAACCATCGACCCACGCACCAACGGGCTGACATTGAAATATTCCGTTCCGCGCATGGAAACCGCAACGGCGACGAAGCAGGGATTGCTGTATACCGGCTTTCACCTGGTGTGGACGGCCGCGGAACAGAACAAATCCTTCACCAGCTTCACCCTCATCGGGAATGCCTACTCCGACGCCGACCGCGCGAATTCACTGGCGCTGATGGCGGACATCACGCCCCAACAGGCGGATGCCGCGCGCAGCGCGTCCGATTATAAAACGGTGCTGCAGTTCCTGACGAAACCCTGGTGGCGGTCGGACCTGGAAGATGCGGAGCCGTAACAGCCGTGCATGGCCCGCTCCCTCACCCCCAGCCCCTCTCCTACTGAGAGGGGTTTTCGTTTGGTGGCAAACGAATAAGTCGTGAACAGACAAAGGACTCCCCTCTCAGTGGGAGAGGGGCCGGGGGTGAGGGAACAGACCATGGCCTGTTGCTACGGTTCCGGGAATACCTTCTCCGCGGAAATGCGTTTCTCGAAGAGACGAGCGATGATGTAGCGGCGGATGAAGCCCAGGTTGTTGAAGATGCGGATGACCAGGGCGACCATGATGGCGATCGCCACGTAAGGAATCTGCAGTTTATTGCCGAGGAACAGCAGCAGCGCCGCGATCATGGTGTTGCTGAAAAATCCGCTGACAAACACGCGGTCGTTGAACTTCCCCTCGATAATCGAGCGGATGGCGCCCGCCAGCGAATCCAGCCCCGCCACCACCGCGAGCCCGATGTATCCGATGTAGTCCGGTTGAATAGGGATATGCGGCAGATAGAACATCACGAAGCCGATGATCAACGCCACGATTGGAAGCCACATCGCTCAATCTCTCCAGCTAGTAGCATGTCAGCATATTGGCCGACATTACTGCCTGTGATAAATATGCACGACTCCGACAGATATCCTCTGACGGAGTATCAGGGTTGTTCCCCGTCTACCTTTGTTTTCTCGGGCACAACTTTCGTCTCTTCAAACGGCGGCAGCAAGCTGACGGCGGGCAGGCGAATTTTATCACGCTTCGCCACGGTCGCCTTGATCCCGAGCTGCTTCAGGGAATCGAGCACGCCAAAGGGCAGGTTCATCGCGCCGGCAAGGTTTTCCGGCTTGCCGATCGCCATGATGGTGAACGGCGCGCCAACCTGGTGATTATTGACGTTGATGACCGGGCCCACACAGCGTATGGCCGAACTGAACACCACGCGCTGGTCGTTGATGGCGATAGCCTCGGCGCCGGCGGCGCGCAGCTCGTTGACCAGCATCAGCAAGTCCACGTCATGGGTGAGGACCGCCGCCGGATCCATGGCGGACAGGTCAGGCCGGTTGGTTTTCGAGTCGTCGATGGTGATGATGACACCGCGCCCCTCCACCGAGGTGGTGCCGGCGCGGATGCGCAGCGAATCCAGCTCGTCCTTGAACACCTTCATGTTTTTGGTATTATCGGCGAGCGAATTCATCATCGCATCCTTGTCGCCGCGCAGCTTCTGGTTCTCCTCAACGAGGTTGTTCTTTTCCGTCTGCAGCGTGCGGATCATCGTCCGCATCTCCTCCGGGCGCGCGTTGGTCAGGTCGATGTCGGGCTCAGTGGTGGAGACCTTCAACATCAACGCAATCAACGCTCCCAGGGCCAGGCAGACAAAGGTGACCGGCAGCACCCAGGGCTGTGGCTTACCCAACATCACCTGCATCTTCATGGCCGGGCTCCCTTCTCACCGCGGAGCTTATAATCCGCCGCCAATCCCGCCGCGCGGATCACCGAGCGGACATCGATATACTCGATCTCGTTCAACGCATAACCTTTCGAGCTCAACCAGACGATGGTATTGCGCAGGACATACATCTTTTGCGCCAGGTGGTCCGGCGCCCCCAGCCGGACCGTCACGCCTTGCGGCATGATCAGCGTCATGCGGCCGGACGCGCTCAGCGTGATGCGCGAGAACGCCAGCGGCGTTTCCGTCGGAGAATGCGCGTTGGCCGTCTTCAGACAATCGATCACGGCGCGTATGGCGTCGGCGGTCACTGCCTTGCCGAAGCCCGACACCGGCAGCGGAGTGGTGATGCCTTCCACCACCGGCACCGGTGGCGACGGCACTGCCGGCCGCGTGAAAAGGATGCCGTCCGCGTCCACGTAACGCGGCGGGTCCGCCGGTCCGAGCCGGCACAACGGCTGGCGCTCCTCCAGCGTGATGCTCAACACGCCCAGCGCGGCGCGGTCGACCGTCACCTGCCGTACCCGCGGCTCGCCATCCTTGATGCGGTCCGCCACCTGCCGCAGCGACAGCCGATAAAAATTACTGTGCGGGGGCACCCCGGCCAGCGTGATCACCTCGGACTGCGTCAGCGTATCGCCGCCGCTCACCTTGATGCGGTAAATCCAGAAACGCGGCGAGGTAGTGAGCACCAGCACGGCCTCGATCGCCAGCAGCAGCAGCAACACGCCGGCGATGCCCCACAGAAAGCGGACATAACGCAGGCGTTTTACATACTTGCGCTGGGCGGCCTTGCGGCGCAACCGCGCAACCTCCGGATTCATTGGCGGCAATACGGCGTCCATGATCGGTTGCCTTTCGGTCCTCCGCGTAAACGTTCAGAGACACGGGCCCGCGTCTCTGAACTGATTCCCACGACCAATATACCCCCTGAGCCCTCGTGCTATACTCGACCGGCACTCAGCGCGTCCCCGATGAGACGATCCAGCAGTTCGGCGAAGGAGAGGCCGGCGACGCGCGCCGACAGCGGCAGCAGGCTGGTGGCGGTCATCCCCGGCAGCGAATTCGTCTCCAGCGCCACCGGCTCGTCGCCGACGACAATGAAGTCGGTGCGCGACACGCCGTAGCAGCCAAGTGCGTGATGGGCGCGCACCGCGTACTCCCCCGCCCGCTCCGCCGCCAGCGGGCTGATGCGCGCCGGGCAGATCTCCTCGGTGGCGCCGGGGGTGTATTTCATCTCATAATCGTAAAAGCCGCTCTTCGGGATGATCTCGATGGCCGGCAGTGCATGCGGGTCGGCGCCCAGCACGGGCACGCTGATCTCCACACCCTGCACAAAGCGCTCGACAATCACCTCGCCGCAATAACGGAAAGCCTCTTCCAGCGCGGGTGCCAGCTCGGTATCCTCGTGCACGATGGAGATGCCGAAGGTGGAGCCTTCATTCACCGGCTTCACCACGCACGGCAAGCCCACCGCCGCCAGCACCTGCGCGGTCGGGTCGGGCGCGCTGCGGTAGAGGGTCACATCGTCCGGCGTAGGGACGCCTGCCGCCTGGTAAATGCGCTTCGCCATGCCCTTATGCATGGCCAGCGCGCTGCCCAGCACGCCGGAGCCGGTATACGGCAGGTCCAGCAGATCGAGCACACCCTGCATGCGCCCGTCTTCGCCGCCCGGCCCGTGCAGCGCGAGGAAGACCACATCCACCTGCCCCCGCAGCGCGACGATGGGGGCCAGGTCGCCGGTGAAGTCGACGGGGACCACGTCATATTTGGCGCGATCCAGGGCGCCGGCCACCATCGAGCCGCTGTTCAGGGAAACCGCCCGTTCATGTGAAGTGCCGCCCATCAATACGGCTACGCGAAGCTTTGCCATTCCGAGACTCTTTCATGCTCGCTTCACCGGAAGGGCGGAGAGGTTGCCGATCATGCCGGAACAGCACCCGTCACGCGGTCAATGGCCTGTGAGGCCGAGGATGGTCGAGGAGTAAAGGCAACACTGCCGTCCGATCCAACCCAACCCGTCGTCTTCACGCTCAAATCATATCGGCTGCCACTCAACCGGCACGATGCCCATCACGTTCGATCACTGCTCGCCTGCGCATCACGCGTCCGCGGTACTGTGTCTGCGGATTTCCGCGCGGAAATCCTTAACGATGATGACACGACTGACAATCCAGCGCACATTCCCAACCGAAGCAAAGCAAACACTAACTCATGCTATTGACTCATATTATAGCGGATTTTCAGCACTAAACGCGGCTTTTTTAGAGATTTTTCAGGAAATTACGGCAAGATAACAGTACCGGTGTTCAGCGAGCGGGCACGCGCCTCACGGAGCTCCTGACAAGTTGTATGTAGGGTAATGAGCATACAAGTATGTCGAATGCCCGGAGATATATACTTAACGTGATTAAAAAGGATATAATCAGCAAAGATCGAAACACAGATTAACTCGCGGTACGTCGGAGTGACACCGGAATGATACTATATGACGCCCTGGTTCGCAGCACGGCAGCCAATCCGGCGGCGCCCGCCTTGCGATATCGCGACCGCACCATCAGCTACGGCGAATTGCTGGCGGCGGTGGACGGGTTCGCAGGCGGATTGACGGCGCTCGGCATCGGCAAGCGCGCCCGCGTGGCGTTGCTGCTCCCCAATGGCCCGCAATTCGTCATCGCCTATCTGGGCGCGGGCCGCGCCGGCGCCACCGTGGTGCCGTTGAACGTGCTCTACCGCCCGGATGAGGCGCGCTACATCATGGCCGACGCGGAGGTGGAGGTGCTCATCACCGCCGAGCCCTTCCGCCCGCTGGTGCAGGCCCTGCGCCCGCTGGCGCCGGCACTGAAGCACGTGGTGATGGTGGGCGAGGCGCAGGAAGGCGAAACGGCCTTCGACGCCGTCTGCGCGCACGCGCCGGGCAAAGGCGCGGCGCTGAGCGACCGCGACCTGGCGGTCATCATTTACACCTCCGGCACCACTGGCCGTCCGAAAGGGGCGATGCTCACGCATCGGAACCTGCTCGCCAACGCGGCATCATGCGCCGCTGTGCTGCACGTGACCCCTGATGACTGCTTCCTCTCCGCGCTTCCGCTCTTCCATGCCTTCGCGGCAATGGTCTTCATGGTGTTGCCGCTGACCGTGGGCGCGCGCAGTCACCTGGTCGACCGCTTCCTGCCCGCGCACATGCTGCAGGTGCTGCAGGAATCGGGCGCCACCGTCTTCGGTGGCGTGCCCAGCATGTTCGGCCTCATGCTGCAGCTCGCCCAGCAGGCAACGCCGGACCTGTCCGTACTGCGCCTGTGCGTCTCCGGCGGCGCGCCGCTGCCCCCGGAGATCTGGACCGCTTTCGAATGCGCCTACGACGTGAAGATGGTGGAGGGTTACGGACTCACCGAAGCCTCCCCGGTGGTGGCGGTGAACCCGCCCGACGGCATCCGCAAGCCGGGCAGCATCGGCCTGCCCCTCCCCGGCATCAGCGTGAAGGTGGTGGATGAAAAGGGTCGCGCCGTCGAGCCGGGCATCATCGGCGAACTGGCGGTGCGCGGTGAGAATATCATGCGGGGCTACCTGCGCCGCCCGGAGGACACGAAACAAGTGCTGCGCAGCGGCTGGCTGCACACAGGCGACCTGGCGCGCCAGGATGAAGACGGCTATCTCTACATTGCTGGTCGCAAGAAGGAGCTGATCATCGTCGGCGGGCTGAACGTCTACCCCGGCGAAGTGGAGCGCGTACTGGTGGAACATCCGGCCGTGCTGGAGGTGGCGGCCTTCGGCGTGCCCGACCCCGCGCGCGGCGAAGCGGTGTGGGCCGCGGTGGTCCTCCGCCCGGAGACGCAGGCCACCGAAAAGGAGCTGCAGGCCTTCTGCCGCGAGAAGCTGGCCAGCTACAAAGTGCCCCGCGGCATCGACATCCGCCCCGACCTGCCGAAAAACGCGCTGGGTAAAGTCCAGCGCCACCTGTTGCATCAGGAGTATGAGCAGCGGCAGAATGAAGCGGTGAAGGTGTGAATCGTTGGGAGCGCGGACCTCTGAGTCCGCGTGTGTTGTTAACGTCACGTGCGGATTCAGAGGTCCGCGCTCCATACAACTACTCTGCGGTTTCTATGCATAATCCATCAATCATCATCCTCATGGGCGTATCCGGCGCCGGCAAGACGACGGTGGGCAAGCGGCTGGCGGCGGAGTTGGGGTGGCCGTTTTACGATGCGGATGATTTTCACCCGGCGGAGAATATCGCCAAGATGGGGCGCGGGGAGCCGCTGAACGATGCGGACCGGCAATCCTGGCTGGAGCTGATGCACGATATCATGCATGCCATGCTGCTGCGCGGCGAGCCGGCGGTGGTGGCCTGCTCTGCGCTGAAGACCACCTACCGCGCGCTGCTGGCGAAGGATAACCCCGGCGTGCGCTTCGTCTACCTGAAGGCCTCCCCCGAGCTGATCCGCCAACGCCTGCAGGATCGCCAGGGCCATTTCATGAAGGCATCGATGCTGGAAAGTCAGTTTGCGGCGCTGGAAGAACCGGCAGGCGCGCTGGTGGTGGATGCCGCGCAGCCCGTGGAGCAGATCGTGAAGGAGATCGTTGGGAGCGCAGACCACGATCAGCCAGGAAGGATGATCTTCTGAGTCCTCACACAACTCGCGCGGATTGGCAATCCGCGCTCCCACGATTCTTGACATCACCTACCGGCAGTGTTACTCTCTGACCGATCATGGACATCCTCGAGCAACTGAATCAGATTGAATTGGCCGCGCTGGCGGCGATCGGGGCCGCGAATGACCCCGAAGCGCTGGAAGCGGCGCGCGTCGAGTTTCTCGGCCGCAAGGGGCAGTTGACCGGCGTGCTGCGCGGCATGGGGTCGCTGCCGGCGGACCAGCGGCCGGCGGTGGGCCAACGCGCGAACGAAGTGCGCGTGCGCCTGGAAGCCGCCTTTGCGGAGCGGCTGGCCGCGGTGGAAGCCGGGGAAGAAACGCGCACGCTGGAAGCCGAGCGGCTGGACGTGACACTGCCGGGACGTGCCCCGCGCATCGGGCGGCTGCACCCGCTCTCCCGCGTGCGGAATGAAGTCTTCGAGATCTTCACCGGGTTGGGCTTCGAGGTGCTGGACGGGCCGGAGGTGGAAACCTTCGAGTATAACTTCGGCCTGCTGAACTACCCGAACGACCATCCGGCGATGGACGAGCAGGATTCTTTCTATATCACCGACGACGTGCTGCTGCGCACGCACAGCACCGCCGTGCAGGTGCGCATCCTGCGCGAGCGCAAGCCGCCCGTACGCTGCATTTACGGCGGCCGCGTGCACCGGCGCGAGCAGGTGGACCTGCGCCACTCGCATACCTTCCATCAGATTGACGGCCTGCTGGTGGACGAAGGCATCACCTTCGCCGACCTGAAAGGCACGCTGGACGCCTGCTTCAAAGAGCTGTTCGGCTCGCAGACGCAAATGCGCTTCCGCGCCGACTTCTTCCCGTTCACCGAGCCCAGCGCGGACTTCAGCTTCACCTGCTTCCAGTGTCACGGCAGCGGCTGCCGGCTGTGCTCGAATTCCGGCTGGATCGAGTTCGGCGGCTCCGGCATGGTGCACCCGAATATCATCCGCGAAGTCGGCCTCGACCCGGAAAAATACACCGGCTGGGCCTTCGGCTTCGGCGTCGACCGCGTCGCCATGTTCCGCTACGGTATTCCATACATCCGCCTGCTGGTCGAAAACGACATGCGGTTCCTGACGGGCGTATAGAAACCGCAGATTTCACTGATTATGCAGAAAAAACGAAGACAGGGAATTTTTCGAAGAGAAATTCCCTGTCTTCAATTTATCCTATCTATCCTGTCTATCCCTGTTAATTACTCACCGGAACCGGCTCCAGTCGAACAGCGGGCCCGGATCTTCTTTTAGATCCTTGCGCAGGCCCATGCCGGTGGCGCGGTGTCCGGCGATCTCATCATGACCGACGATGTGGCTGATGGGATAGCGCGACTTGATCCCGCCCACCAGTTTCGTCAGCGAAGCATACTGCGCCTCGGTGAAGCCGCTCTTGTCGGTGGCGATGATCTCGATGCCGATGGAGAAGCGATTCACGTTTTTCCGGTTGTCGGGCGAGGGCATGATGCTGCCGCCGGCGTGCCAGGCCACGTTCTTTTCATCCACCAGCCGGTACACGGTGCCGTCACGGGCGACCAGGTAATGCGCCGACACGTGATACTGCGACAGAATCTTCATCGCCAGCGCGGGATCGTCCCAACGGCTGCGGTTCACGTTGATGCCGCTGATGTAATGCATGACGATGGTGTCGACCCTGCGCGATCCGGACCGGCTGTAATTACTGTTAGGCGCGGAGATGATGTTCAGCCTGCCGGAAGACGGCGGCAATGCCGGCGCGGGCACCTGCGCCACCATGACCTTTTCCGGCTTCGGCGCGGCCTGCACGCGGGACGGCAGCAGGCTGGCAACCATCATACCGAGCAGGAGCAATGCACTCATGACCATCGGCGCATATGCGAGCAGTGCGCGCGCCGGTTTGTGACGAGAAGGTAAAAACATAGGTTTGTATTATAAAAGAAAATGCGATGCGGGGGAAGCTGCTGATCGGAAATCTCCGGGGGAGGGGCAGGTGGAGTTCGATAATTTCGTGAGTGACCCTGAATCTGTTCCTGTGGTCACCTGCCACAGGGTATATGCCCGTAATCCGCTCGTATTAAACATGCGAGTTCTCGACAGCAGGAAAAATTCTGCGGTGGTATAAATAAGCAAAGGAAGGATACGACATGCCCGGAGAGCGCCTGCAGATTTTGCTCACCAATGACGACGGCATTTACGCCGAAGGCCTCAGCGTGTTGCGCGACGCATTGAGCGCAGTCGGCGATGTGACCGTGGTCGCGCCGGAGCGCCCGCGCAGTGCCAGCGGCCACGCCATCACCCTGCATAAGCCGCTGCGCGCGGAGAAGGTGCGGCTGCCGTGGGGTGGCGAGGGTTATGCCGCCAGCGGTACCCCCAGCGATTGCGTGGTGCTGGGCATGTATGCGCTGATGACCGGCTGCGACCTGGTGGTGGCGGGCATCAATCTCGGGCCGAACCTGGGTGAGGATCTGACCTATTCCGGCACCGTCTCCGCGGCGATGGAGGGGGCGATCTGCGGCAAGCCGGCCATCGCGGTGTCGGTGGCGGATTACGAGCTACCCGATTACAAGCCGGCGGCGCGCTTCACCGCGCAGCTCGCGCGACAAGTGGCGGAGCATGGCTTGCCCGCCGATATGCTGCTTAACGTGAATGTGCCCAACCTGCCGGAGGACGAGATTCAAGGCGTGGAGATCACCCACCAGGGCAAGCGCCGCTACGAAGGCCGCGTCGAGCGCCGCCTGGACCCGCGCGGCCGCCCGTATTACTGGCTGGGCGGCGAGATCATCACCGGCTTTGACGGCGAAGGCAGCGACGGCGAAGCCATCCGCCAGGGCAAAATCTCCGTTACGCCGCTGCATCTCGACCTGACCAGCTACCCCTTCGCGGAAACGCTGCGGACGTGGGAACTGAAATAATCAAGCGGTGGAAGGCCCATTCACAGTCTGGAAGGAGGCGAGAGCCCCGCCGATGATAGGAAAGCTGATCTATACTCGTGCGGGGCTCTCGCCTCCTTCCAGACTGTGAATGGGCCTTCCACCGCCATAATATGGCAGGAACGCCTGGTTACCCGGCGAAGAATAACGCATCACCCGAAGGGAGACCCGGCCATGTCCACCCACCCGTTGATCGGCGCTCACCTGTCTACCAGTAAAGGCCTGCCTGCGATGTTCAGCACCGCGGTGGAGTTGGGCTGCGCGTGCGCGCAGATCTTCACCAGCAGTCCGCAGCAGTGGCGCGGCAAGAAATACACGCAAGCGGAAGCCGACGCCTTCAAAGCGGCGCAGGCGGCGACGGGTGTGGCGCCGGTGGTCTCGCACGAGAGCTACCTCATTAACCTGGCCTCCCTCGACCCGGAGATCCTGGAGAAGTCCCGCAACGCCTTCCGCGAGGAGATCGCCCGCTGCGGGATGCTCGGACTGCCGCTGCTGGTGATGCACTGGGGCTCGTGCAAAGGTGGCGCACTGGCAGACGGCATCACCCGGCTGGCGGGGCAGTTGAACGAAATGATTCCGCTGGCGGACGATGCCGGCGTGCAGATCGTGCTGGAGGCCACCGCCGGGCAAGGCTCGTACATGGGCGGCAGCTTTGCGGAATTCCCGCAGCTCTTTTCGCAGGTTCCCGCGAACCAGCGGCTGGGCGTCTGCCTGGACACCGCGCACATCTTCGCCGCCGGCTACGACCTGCGCGACGCCGCCGCCTACCGCGCGCTGTGGGAGGAATTCACCCGGCACATCGAGCTGCACCGACTGAAGGTCATCCACATGAACGACACCGACAAGGCACTCGGCAGCCACGCCGACCGCCACGCGCATATCGGCCAGGGCCAGCTTGGGCTGGAGGCCTTCCGCCTGCTGATGCGTGACGAGCGCCTGGCCGGCGTCCCCAAAATTCTGGAAACCCCCGGCGGCGAAGAGATGCACGCCGCCAACCTGCACGTATTATACGAATTGGCAGAGAACGCATAACATCGGGGGCTTCGTGCCCCAACCAATCCAGGAGGAGATCATATCATGACCTGTAATCGATGGCGCTTCGCGCCAATGGCGGCGCTCGCGGCGCTGCTGTTGCTTCCCCTAGCCGTCCCGGCGCAGAAAGTCGCCAATACCGGGCGATTAACGAATGCACAAGGCAATCTCTACTCGGTGCCGGAGCTGATCAATCTCCTCAAGGCGCCGCCGAAAGGCGTGACCGATACCAGGGTGAGCGATGAGCTCTTCTTTACTCTGCGATATCGTGTCTTCGGCAACAAAGGAATGGAGCTCGCGCCAATCTACGCGATGCTGACTGATCCCGATGCTCAGCATCGCGCGATTGCCGCCAAATTGCTGGGCAGATTGCGCGATCCGCACGCCGTTGACCTGTTGCTGCGCATGCTGCTAGTTGACGATGAAGCTTCTCGTTTTGAGGCAGCCCTCGCGTTAGTCGCCATCCACGATCCGAAAGGCCTGGCCGCGGTGGCAGCGCTGCGCGTCAGTCCAGTCCCGCAGTTCCGCCTTACCGTAATCGACGCGCTGCGGCAGACCGGCGGGAAGGCAGAGCTGGATGCCATTGCCGGGCTGCTCGATGACAAGGAGTCATCCGTCAGGATGCGAGCCACCGTCGTGCTGGCGCAAGCGGGAGATCCGCGCGGGCGCCAGGCGCTGCTGGCGTTGATGGCTGATCCGCAACAACCCCTGGACACCCGCTTGAGCACCGCGATGTTTCTGGCCGACCGGCATACTCCCGAGTTAGTCGAGCCGCTTGTCGCCTCGCTCAAAGAGGGATCGGCCTGGCAGAGCCAGACAGCCATCATGACGCTCGCCAAGATCGGTGATGCCCATGCCGTCCAGCCGCTGCTCCCCTACCTGCAGGCTGATGACCGCCGGACACAGCGGGAAGCCATCAAAGCGATGATTTCGCTTGGCGATCCCCGCGGCACTGCGGCCGCACGGCAACTCTACGAAGCGGAATCCATCGATCGCCGGGAATACGGCAACCTGCTGGCCGGCGTGCGCAACCCCGGCGATGTCGATCTGCTGCTGGCCTGTATTGAACACGTGAAATCGGACGGTATGGGCATGGATATGCAGTTGACCGCCACCATCCACGCGCTGGCGGCCATGGGCGCGCCGGCGACGGAACGGCTGGCGGCGCTGCTGCGCGATGGCGCGGACCCGGAGTTGCGGCGCACTGCCGCCTATCTCTGCAGCGAAGTGCGCGATGCGCGGCTGGTGCCGGCGCTCCTTCCGCTGTTGCAGGACGAGGATGACGAGATCCGCATGCTGGCGGCCGATGCGCTGTGCCGGTTGGCCGATGCGCGGGCCATCGAGCCGCTGGCCGCGGCGATGCGGGAGAGCAGCCCGCGCGTACGGCTCAATATCGTGCGCCAGCTCGGTGATTTTCGCGATCCGGCGATCATTCCGCTGGCTGCTGAAGCGCTGCAGGACCCGGATGACGGCATTCGCCGGGCCGCGCTCTGGTCGCTCTGGTGGCTGAAGGACCCGGCCGTCATCCCGGTCGTGCGGCCTATGCTCGAGGACCCGAATTGGCTGGTGCGATATGCTGCGGTGGACGTGCTGCACCAATCCGGCGGGAAGTTATGGGTAGTCGACCTGCAGGGTCGCTTGTATGATCCGCGCGCCGACGTGCGGAGGAATGCCGCCATCGCCCTGCGCGCGGACGGCACCCTGGAAGCCTTCAACGCCCTGTTGGAAGCGGCGACGGAAAATCCGGATCTGGTGGAGGCGTTGAATTACGAGGAACATCCTCCCGTCACCGCGCCGGAGACCATCAACCGGCTGCTGGCGGCAGCGAAGGGGGGCGATCCGCAAGCCTGCGCCCTGGCCTTGAACGCGTTGAGCGGCGTCACCGATGCGCGGGTCACCGCTGCGGCGCTGGCCAGGCTGGCCGATACCCATGACGTCGTGCGGGCCGGCGCCATGCGGGCGCTCGCCGGCGTAACAAGCGAGCAGGCGACAACGGCCTTGATCGCCGGATTACGCGACCCATCGGATAAGGTCAAGACGGCGGCGGTACAGTCGCTCGGAAAAGGACGCGTTGCCAGGGCGGTCCCATCGTTAGTCGCATTGTTGGGGAATGACGATCAACGCATTCCGAATCTCACGCTGCAGGCACTGGGCGAGATCAAAGGCCCGCAGGCCACGGATGCGCTCATCGATGCGCTGGAACACGAGACGTCCCTGCCGACGCTGATCCCGGCATTGCAGAAGAGCGACGACCCGCGCGCCGTGCCGGTGCTGCTCACCGTCGCGCTCACCTCGGACAGCTATTTCGCCAAAGATGCCTTCACCGCGCTGGCTGCCATGAAGGACCTCCGTGTGGTGGAGATGCTCCGGCATTTCGACCCGAACGAGCTCTTCAACTCGCGAGGCGACGCGCAGACGCGTGCAACGCTAATGAAATTGTATGCGCAGATGGGCGATACCCGCATCATCCCCGCGCTGTTGGAGATGCTGCACAGCGAAGACGCGGGATGCTGTATCGGCGCGGCGGAAGCACTCGGCCAGTTGAAGGCCACGGCGGCGGTCGATGACCTGATTGCGGAGCTGGACCGTTTCACCTCGCCGGATCAGGGGGGAGAGGGGTTTGATGGTTGCTTCACCCACGGCAATATCCTGGTGACGACGCGCGAAAAGGTCGCGTCGGCGCTGGGCGCCATCGGCGATCCGCGGGCGGTGGAGCCGCTCATCGCGTCACTGGGCCGGGGTACCATGGCCAGTCGCGGGGCATCGGCGACGGCGCTGAGCGTGTTGGGCGATAAACGCGCCGTCGCGCCGCTCATCGCCGAAATACCCAATCTCACCGGCGAAGCGCGCAAAGCCGCCTTCGCCTCTTTGCGGAAACTGACTGGCCAGGACTTCGGCGCGGATATCGCCCGCTGGCAGCAGTGGCAAGCGAAAGAATAAGCTTTACGGCCGGCAGTCGGGAATAGTTCCGGATTGCTGACTGCCTAACGTTCAGACAGCAAGAAATTTTCAAACGCAGCAGATAGGAGTCAGGCGCTAAGTCAAAAAAACCGGTTGCCCGGCAAACACAAACATACGCTTTTGTAGTATAATATTGAACGGTAGATCGTCGACGGAAAGGATGTCTGTGATGGGTTGCCGTATCCTCCTCTGTTGCCTGCTGTTCCTCGGTACGCTGGCGTTTGCCGCGCCTGCCCGCTTCGTGCCGGCCGTTCCTGAAGTGATGGTTTACTATGGCACCGATATGGTGCCGCTGCAGTATTTCGCCAGGGTGATCGGCGCATCGGAGACCGTCCGTAACGGCTTACACCTCTTCACGTTCCGCAAGCACACCTTTGCCTGCACGACCGGAAGAAAAGGCGCGCGCGCAAATGGCGTTGCGTTGACGCTGCCGCAAGCGCCGCGCTGGTGGAACGGCGAATTGCTGGTTCCCCTGGAGTCGTTGGTATCGGCACTGGGTGGTACGGTATCTCGCGAGCAGAACGAGGCAGGGGAAATCGCGATGGCCACCATCCCGGGTGCGGGCGCCCCGTATCGTATGCGGAGGGATCCATACCTGGGGCGCGATATCCAGGCATTCGATTATTTCGAGCAGTATGCCATGCGTATTGATGGGAGCGGGTTGATGCGCCTGACGTATAATCAATATGAAGATCTGGTCCCCAATCTGTCTCCGGATGGGAAGCTGATTGCCTGTTATCACCCGGAAAACCTCTATCTGCGCTCAATCGCCGATCCCCGGGAACGGTTACTCTCCACTGCCAGCGGCACCAGGGAATCCACGACTCCCAGCTTCAGCCCGAACAGCCGGTTGGTGTTGTATCGGGATTATTACCGGGAAGCAGGCGAGGTGTGGATCACGCGCATCAATATCGACGGGACCGATAAATATCCCGTGGCGGAAGGTGATTATGGTCAGTTCTTGCCGGACGGTACAACCATCGCCTACACTCGGTGTGAGAGCAACGATCCCGATCTCTGGAAAGCTTACCTGATCGATAGAGATGGAAAGAACCAGCGCCGAGTTGGCGACGCGCTTGATTTCAGTCTCAGTCCGAATGGAAAAATGCTGGTCGCCTCGAGAATCTTCAAGCAAGACATACCCGGCGATGAATCGTCATTTTATGAGTTGACACTTGATACATATGCCATACCTGTCCCTCACGTGATCGGCCGAGAACGTAAACCTACGATAAACGAATCGTTCGGTTCCTTCAGCCCGGATGGCAAGCGTATTGCCTTCACCCGCCACGGCCGAGGAATTTACACCATGAATAACGATCGCAGTATGATGCGCCGTTTAACCCGTGGCAGACGCGATTTCTGTCCGACATTCACTGCCGACGGACAATCCATCTTCTTCCTGCGCAACAATGTGCTCTATCGCATGAGAGCCAATGGCAGCGCGCAAGTCCGCTTAGCCTCCAAGCTATTTGTCAGCGCCACGGATCTCCGTCTCTCTCCTGACGGCCGCTACCTGCTCTTCTCCGCCATGCCAGTGGCCACCGCGAATAGTTACGGGTTGAGTGACTGATCACGATGCATCACCCTCCTCCCTTGCCGCGCTCGTGCGAGTCTGTTACACTTACCGTGCACTAAGGGCAACTGGGAGGGGCATTTCGTGATCATTATTATGGAAGAAGGCGCGCCGGCCGAGACGATTGAGAACGTGGTCAAGACCATCGAGGCGGAGGGCCTTCGTCCATTCATCAACCCGGGCGTTGAGCGCAAGGTCATTGCCGTCATCGGCGTGGTGAATGTCGAGAAGGTGGCGCTGGCCGATAAGTTTGCCGCACTCGACGGCGTCGAGCGCGTGGCGCTGGTGTCCGAGCCGTATAAGCTGGCCAGCCGCGCGCATCATCCCGCCGGCACCGTGCTGGACGTGCGCGGCGTGACGGTGGGCGGACCGGAATTATGCATTATCGCCGGGCCGTGCAGCGTGGAAAGCCGCGAGCAGACACTGGAGATCGCCCACGCAGTGAAGGCCGCGGGCGCGCATATGCTGCGCGGCGGCGCCTTCAAGCCGCGCACCTCGCCCTACGCATTCATGGGGCTCGGAGTACAAGGCTTGCAGATCCTCGCCGAGGCGCGCGAGCAGACCGGCCTGCCGGTGGTGACCGAGGTGATGGACGAAAACGACTGCGACGCGGCAGCGGAATATGCCGACATCCTGCAGATCGGTGCGCGCAACATGCAGAACTACCGCCTGCTGCAGAAGGTCGGCTCCATGCAGAAAGCCGTGCTGCTCAAACGCGGCTTCGGCTCGAAGATCGAGGAGCTGCTGATGGCCGCCGAGTATATCCTAAGCGCCGGCAACGCGGAGTTGATCCTCTGCGAGCGCGGCATCATCACCTTCGAGAATGCCACCCGCTTCACCACCGATATCAACGCCATCCCGGTGATCAAGCACCACTCGCACCTGCCCATCGTGCTCGACCCCAGCCACGCCGCCGGCGACTGGCGCTTCGTAGCAGATATCGCGCTGGCCGGCATCGCCGCCGGCGCCGACGGCCTGGAGATCGAGGTGCATAACAACCCATCGAAGGCCAAATCCGACAGCGCGCAGGCCCTCACCCCGGAAAAGTTCGCCGACTTCATGACCCGCGCCCGCCTGGTGGCGCAGGCGGTGGGACGGTCGGTGCAGGCGCCGACTGCCATCGTCTGAACTGGGATTTATCGGATTAGAGGATTGCCACGATTAAGCAGAATATTAATCAAGGCAATCCTCTAATCCTATGAATCAAGGTTCAGACATGAAGAAGATCATCGGAATCGTCGGCAGCCCTCGCAACGACGGCAACACCGCGGCGCTGGTACAGCAGATCCTCGACGGCGCGGCGCAGGCCGGCGCCGCAACGCAGATTGTCTACCTCAATGACCTTACCTATCGGGGCTGCCAGGGGTGCTACCGCTGCCATGAGATCGGCTGCTGCGCGCAGATGGACGATCTGGTGCCCGTGCTCTACGATATCGCCGCCGCCGATGCCCTCGTCCTCGGCACACCGAATTACATGGGGCAGATGACCGGCCAGCTGAAGCTGATGATCGACCGCTTCTGCGTCTTCATGAACCCCGACTTCACCAGCCGCCTGGCCGACGGCAAAAAGCTGGCGCTGGTCTTCACCCAGGGCCTGCCCGACGCCAAAGAATACGCCACCTACTACGCCTCTGTAGAGCGCTCCCTCACCTACGTCGGCTTCACCGGCGGCAGCGAGTCCCTGGTCGCCGCCGGCTTGCGTGGGCCGAGTGACGCGGCAGATAATGTGGAGTTGATGGCGCAGGCATCAGAACTTGGGAAACGATTGGCGGATTGAATTCCCGCAGCCCACCGGAGAAAAAGCACATGGAGCGGCCCGCCGGATATCACTATATTTTAGCGTTATGCGTGACAGGGCTTGTTTTTTCAGCGATCGTTTGTTGTTCCTTCATCATCATCGAAGGCTGGTCATACCTTCTGCTCTTTCTGCTAGACGGGGGATATTTTCTACTCACCATCATGCGGATGGGCAGCGGGCGGAGTTACCGGCTGGCCTTACTGATGCCAATTACCGCCCTCCCGCTCTGGGGGGCAGTGATATATCTACTATCGACAATTATTGATTATTTTGCCCACGGCCTGGAAGGTACACATTCCGATTCATCCGGTGAGTTGATGCACTATCTCCTCATCGCCGGCGGGTTGGTGTTGCCGTTCTGGCTTATTTTTCATGTGCCATACTGGCTAATTCTGCGACGGCCTGCCGTCAGGCAAGCATTACAGAACCGATAAATCCGCTTGCCTGTCGATGCTTTCCTACCTCATCGCTGCAGGAAAACCTTCCCGTCCGTCGTATTACCCTCACTGATAAAGCGCGTTTGCGCCAATATGACCGGAGGTATACCATGCGCACTTCTCCCATCGGCATTGCCATGCTGAATGATGAGCGCCCGCACGTGTTTGCGGTGAATAATGAAGACAATATGAAGGTCGTCCGCAAATGGGTGGACGCCATCAAGGCCCACATCAAAACGGTCGACGGCACCGTGCCCGAGATCGTCATGGGCTCGAAAACCATCTACAGCCCGAAGGTCGCGCAGGAGGTGGGCGAGGAGCTGGTGCGCGCCGGCTGCCGCTCCATCATCATGTGCTACAACGTCTGGGACTACCCCTACCTGGCGTGGCCGTTCGTGAACACGGTGGGCAAGGATAAGCCGATCCTCTCGCTCTCCAACAACAACGGCGAATTCCCCGGCAACGTGGGGCTGCTGGCCTCCGACGGCGCGCTGCGCCAGGCTGGTATGGTCACCCACCGCCTGGTCGGCGATGTCAACGATGCCGCCACGCTAAAGCATGTGGCTGACTGGGTGCGCGCCGCGCAGGCCATCACCTGCATGCGCAACGAGGTTTACGGCATGTATGGCGGCCACTCCATGGGTATGGAGACCGGCTACTTCCACATGATGGAGACGCAGAAGCACTTCGGCACCACCGTCTACCAAATCGACCAGTACCTGCTGGTGATCAAGGCGGAGCAGATCCCGCAGGGTGAGGTGGACAAGGGCATCGCCTGGCTCAAGGAGATGATCGGCGACCGCATCCACTGGGACAGCGAGATGCTCACCGAGGAGACGCTGGGCCGGCAGATTCGCATCTATCTGGCGATGAAGCAGTTGAACGACGAATACGGCTTCGGCTTCTGTGGGCTGAAGGGCCAGCGTGAGCTGACTGAGAATTATACCCTCGGCGACATCCCGGAGATGGTGATGAACGACCCCTACGACTGGTTCGGGCCGAAAGAGCCGATGGTCTGCGCCACCGAGGCGGACAGCAATGCCGCCATCACCCAACAATTGCTGAAATACATCACCGGCGGCCTGCCCACCCTCTTCATGGACGTCCGCCTCTACCTGCCGGACAAGGGCATCTGGGACTTCTGCAACTCCGGCAACCACGCCAGCTGGTACGCCGAGCGCAGCTTTGACCCGAAGGAGAACTTCAAGAAGGTCAGCCTGTGGCCGGCGCTCAAATATTACTTCAAGGAAGGCGGCGCGTCGGTGGAGTTCAACGCCAAGGGCGGCCTGATGACCTTCGCCCGCCTGGGCTTCTACGACACCAAGCCGTTCATGTATATCACCCTCGGCGACGCGCTGGACCTGCCGGCGGAAGAAGCGAAGGCGATCAACGCGCAGACCAACCCGACCTGGCCCCACGTCCATGCGCGGCTGCAGGGCTCCTTCGAGGAGTTCGTCACCCTCTTCCCCGCCAACCACATCCAGGCCGCCCCCGGCGACCAGGTTCGCCCGCTCACCATGGCCTGCGAAATGGCCGGCGTCACCCCCATTCTCATCGGCGACGCGGCCAAAGGACGGATTGCGCCGATCTGGGAGCGGTTGAAGTAATTATCAAGATAGGATAACAAGGATAAATAATTAATATCGACCGGTGAAAGGCTTTTCTTTCACCGGTCGATTATTTTTTTAATCTTCCTTATCCTGCACATCCTGTCCATCCCTGTTAAAATAATTACTTGAGAGCATTCCAGGCCATTGAGCAGGAGGTCACTATGCGACTCTGGATCGTCTTATTGGCATGCGTGTTGCTGGCAGCGGCGTGGGGGCAGCCAGGCCTGGAGCCGCTGCCGATTGTGCAGGAGACCGACACCGCGCGGCTGCTGATCATCGCCACCAAAGGCAAACCGGCGGACAGGCAACTGGCGATTACCCGGTTAGGCCGGCTCTACTTTCGCGCCGCCATCCCCGATTTGATCCCCATGCTGACCGACCCCAACGCCGGCATCCGCGCAGCGACGGCCACCACGCTCGGACAACTGTGCGAGTGGCAGCCGGAGAAGATCGACGACCGCGCAGTGGCCACCCTCGCCCAATTGCTGAAGGATGACACGGCGCCAGTGCGTGCCGCTGCAGTGAAAACCCTGGGTGAAATCCGCGCTCCGGCGGCGGCTGATGACCTGGCGGTGATCATGGAGAAAGATCCGGATGCCACGGTGCGCCGGGCCGCCATCATCGCCCTCACCAAACTGGACGATGCCCGTGCCTATGAGCCACTGCGCGAAATTATCAAAACCGCAGACAAGCAAGCGTTACAGGAAATCGCCTGGGTGCTGTCGGAGAAAAACACACCGCAAGCCCTCGATATTCAACTAGCCATGCTGGCCACCGGCGATTCGGCGGTGCGCGGCATCCTGCTGGAGCACTTCAGCTTCAGCCGGTATCCCGGCATCGTGCCGGCGGTGTGCGCTGTGATGACCGATCCCTCGCCAGGAGTGCGCCGGAAAGCGGTGGACTGCCTGCGCGAGCAAGGCGACGTGCAGGCTGTGCCGGCCTTGCTCACTGCGATTAATGACGCCGACCCGGAGGTGGCGCGCCTGGCTGGCATCGCCTTTTCCTGGCACGGGAATTTCCTGCTGCAGGACAAGGCGCTTCCCGATCTGCTGGCGGCGCTGAAATCCCCAAAGGCATCGGCCCGCGCCGCCGCGCTGGAGGGTCTTTACGGCAGCAAGGACCCTCGCATCTCGGCAGCGGTCATCTCGTTGATGAGCGATAAAGATGCCGTCGTCCGCGCCGCCGCCGCCCGCACGCTGGGTGGCCTCGAAGACCCCCGCGCCCTCGATCCATTGATCGCCCTGCTGAAGAGCCCCGATACGAAACAGCGCACCTCCGCCGCAGAAGCCCTGGGAGCCTTGAAGCACAAAGAAGCGGTGGCGCCGCTGCTGCCGCTTTTGAAAGATCCGGACTTCCTGGTCCGCCATGCCGTCGCCCAGGCGTTGATGAAAATCCACGATCCGTCTGCCGTGGACGCCTTGCTTGGCGCACTTGCTGACAGGGATCAGATGGTACGCACTTATACCATACAGGCATTGGGCGCCTGCCGGGACGTGAAAGCGACGCCGATCCTGCTTGCGTTGCTGCAGACCGAAAAATCCGACATGGTGCTTTCTTCGGTAGTCTATGCGTTCCGGAATATCCGTGATCCACGCTGCGTCGACCCGATACTCGCTTTTTATCAAAAGAGTAAGGGGGAGGCGCATGCCGCCTGCCTGCCGGTGATGGCGACGTATCCGGGAACGCAGGTCAAGGACATGCTGTTGAAAGACATGGCAAGCACTGATATTTTGGTAAGACAAACGGCAATACAGACGGCGTTCACGAACCATATCTTTGATGGACGTATGATTCCAATATTACTGAATGTGTTGAAAAACGCGGATGCCCAACAGCATGGCGTTGATATGGCAATGTATTTGCTGATAAGCATGAAGGAAAAGCAGGCGGTACAACCGTTCATCACCTTATTGAAATCAAAAAGCTCGGGACTTCGCCGGACGGCGATCCTCGGACTCCGCGCCCTGGCCGATGAGAAAATCATCCCTGCGTTGTTGCCGTTGGCGAACGATCCCCAGCCGTATGTTGCGATGGAGGCGCGCTCGGTATTGCTCCACTTCGGGCACCAGGAGTCATTGCCGGCCTTGCTGGAGGCGGTAGCCGCGAAGGATGAGATGACGCGCGGGATGGCGATGAAGGCCCTGGCGGACAGCGGCCACCCGCGCGCACGTGCCTTCATCCAGAGCCAGTTCCTTGATCCGCAATCGCCTAACCGGCTGCAAGCCGCGTATCTTTTACAAAACAGCATGGAGCCGAATTCCCTGGAAACCGTGCTGGCGATGGCGAACGGCACGGATCAAACCGAACGCAAGCTGGCCACTGTGGCGCTGGCCGGCAACCTTGACCCGCGCGCGCTCGCCATGCAGCAGCGCATACTGCGCGAAGGTAAAGATGCAATCCCGGAGCAAGCCCCGGCTCCCTGGTTGATGCAACAGGCAGCCGTCTCTCTCGCCAAACAGGATGACCCCGAAGGCATTTCCTGGCTGATCGACGCGGTCGGGAATCCCGACGGCCCCTATGGAAACTCACAGGATTATGCCGCCTCCATCCTGGCCGAAGTCACTGGCCAGGACTTCCGCCTGGATGTCGAGGGATGGAAAGCATGGTGGAAGGAGAAGCAAAAAAAAGTCGAATATTAACAGAGAAGGTCGGAATCGAGATCCAACCGTCGAGGTAACATCGCGATCGGGCGTGCTGCACATGATCCTTCGGCAGGACAGCGAGAAACGCTACCTGGAAGCCGTGCAGCCGGCGGGTGTCACTCAGGGTATATCTTAGCGACAGGCACGCACTACATCATGGCTATCGTCGAAGACACCGGCGACCGGCGCCGGAGAAATCACAGCAGATGACCCATAACCTGGTCCTTGAAGAGCAACTCGAGCGGGTGCGACTGGCTTATCACGATCCCCGTTTACTGGATTACCTGGCGGCGCGTTATGCGCCATACAGGCTGCTGCAGCGCGGCGGAGAACGTTATCCGGTGGTCTTTTTCCCCGCGGGACCGGCACAGCGGGCGCGGCCCGAATCGGTGCTCGGTCCGTTGTCGCCCGCGATGCCGCCGGATAATAGCTACGTTGTCGATGATCCGGCATATCGCGATGCGATTGCGACGTTGAACCTGTTCTCGCTACCGGCAACGGTTGACCGCCTGACGATCACCATGGAACGGATGCGCCATGATGCCGGTGGGATCGAAATTGCCGCACGGAACGGCAAGTTTATGGCCTCTGCTCGAACGTGCGAAATTCTGGATTGGGAGATCCGCAGCGCGATTGCCGGTCTGGCGACGGCTGCCGGCGCGGAGGCGATCGGCGAGAAGGTGCCGTTGCGCAACGCGCTGCATGCCACGGTAGCCGATCCGGTGCTCGATGGCAGCGGCCGTTCTGCGGCGCTCGCTATCACCTGCTTGATCGTCTATCGCCGGGCAGGCGCCTATTATGCCCTGATGCGCAAGCGGGGGAAGCGTGGTTCTCCCCTCTACGCGTATATGTACCAGGCGGTACCATCCTTCATGCTGCAGGCGACGGACGCCCGCTGGCTGCGGCATGAATATTCGCTGGTGCATCAAATCAGCAGGGAATACCTGGAAGAAGTCTATTCCTATCCGGAGCCGGCCAACGTGGTCGATGACCCGGATTACTTCTATCACGAGCCGCAATTCCAACGCCTGCATGAGATGCTGGCGCGTGGGACGGCACAATTGTATGTGACCGGCATCGGCATGAATCTGTTGAATTTACGCGCGGATATCTGTGCATTGCTGGTGATTCATGATGAACGCTGGTTCATCGAATCGCAAACAAATCCGACATGCCAGTTCCGCTTCAACGATGAGTGGGAGACGGCCATCGCCCGTCCGGGAACGGATGCCTATGTTGGCGCAATTCCGATCGATCCGTCAGCGTCCGATGAGGAAGTCCTTCGCGTCAGCCATTTATCGCAACGGGAGACGACGCCCGCCGGCGCGGCGGCCTGGTGGGGAGGCCTTGATTGTTTTCGCAGCATCAGGGGGTAACAACAGGTTACCCGGTAAGGATGGCACTATGAAGCGATATTTCGAAACGCCGTGTTGTATTATTCCCTTCACCATGGTGACCGGTGTGATAAAAGTGGCCGATGAATGTGGCCGAATCGGGGAGTTGCATGTCTATAGCGTGAAGTCTCCGGAAAGGCCGGATGGCAAGTACTGGCTCGTGACCGAAAATGTCGAAGGATTTTTGCACGATTATCGCGAATGGTTGACTGGGCAGCCCGGCAAGGTCGACGAATTTGACTTTGACGACGCTCCCGAATCGGCATCGACGGTAAAAGGGTAGGACAGCGCCATGCTTAGCGAACTGATCGACGCTATGATCAGGCGAGATTATACGGCTGTGCGCCAGGTGCTCGCTCTGCAGGGCGAGTTGCTTGCCCAGCAGACCGACAGCATCATGTACCCACTGCATTACGCGGTCTTGCTTGGTGATACCGAGCTGGTCTCGATACTGCTGGACGCAGGCTCCCCCGTCGATCTTTTCGATCGTATTCGACGAACGCCGCTCTATGCTGCCGTGGAACAGAATAACCCCGAGATAGTCAAGCTGCTGCTGGAGCACCACGCTGATCCCAATCTCACCACTTTACGAAACCCGGATTACCCGCGCGATAAGGGAATTGAGACGCCGCTGCACATTGCAGCACAGAACGGGTATCTGGAAGTCATCGAGCTATTACTCGATTATGGAGCCGATCCGATGGTTATTGATTCATCCGAGCGTACTGCGGAATCCCGTGCGCGGCAATGGAAAGAGGAGAGCGCCGCTGACCTGATTGCCCGCAGATCGTCACTGGCATCCGGTCACTGAGGAGGCGGCGGCGGTGCGCCTGCCCACGGCGGCCCCGGGTTGCAGGAGGGAGGCCGGTCTTCGACCGTCGCGTTCAAGACTTCGGCCATTTCGGCGGCGGTGCGGCGGGCGGAGAAGTAATCCAGCGCTTCCGGCGCGCGGGGGGCACGGACGCGGCCGGTGGTTTTCCAGGCGGCGTAGCAGTCGCGCAGGAAGCCGGCGATGGCCTCCACCGAGCCCGCCCACTGCCCGCAGCCGCTCCAATCCAGCGCGGCGGCCAGGATGCCGCCGGCGCCGCCGAAGGCGAGGATGGGGGCGTCGAAGGGCAGGTAATCGAAGAGTTTGCCGGGCAACGGGTCGTCCACTTCGTACCCCTCGCCGTTGATGATGAGCAGCACGGAGGACTCCGACGTCATCTCCACCACCTGGCGATAGGGGGTCTGGCCGAGAATCTCCACCATCTCCGCCGCCTCCGCATAGCCGGGGATGCCCCGTACGCACTCGGCGTCGCGGCCGATGAAGCGCACGCGAGCGTCGGTCGTGAAGCCGGGGATCTCCGCTGCCAGCAGCGCCAGCGCCTGCAGCAGCGCCCGCGGGTTGCGCCGGCCGCCGTAGAGCGAGCCGGCGTGAATGATGCGGAACTGCGCGCACGGCTGCGCGGGGATGCGCTCGTTTTGCCAAGCGCCGCTGAGGATCAGGTTGATGGGCCGGTCATCCCGCACCGCCAGCAGCTCCGGCGTCGCGCAGCACGGCGCCACCACGGTGACGGCTTCCACCTCGCGCATTGCGCGGAAGAACCAGTGATTGGTGCCCGGCGGAAAGTGCAGATAAGCGGGGAAGGCGTCGCGCAGGTCGACCACGCACGGCACGCCCAGCGCGCGGGCCACGTGCAGCGCCGATGGGGCCAGCGTGAAGGGGTTGCACGTCGCCCACACCACGTCCACCCGCCGCCGGCGCCCTTCCTGAATGGCGCGAGCTATGGCGCGATAGCTCCAGCCCGCATATTCGTCGTGCCACGGCGGCAACAGCCGCAACAACTGCTTGCCGATCCGCATCAGCGAGCCCAGCCGTCCCGCGCCCTTGCGCGCCTGCAGCAACGGGCTGCCGGCCGGCGCTGACTCCACCTTGCGCATCCACGAGCCGTCCGGTGTCTGCACCACCCCCCCCGGCGACCCCTCGCGCTCCGGCACCACGGCAATCGGCTCCCAGCCAAACTCCGGCAGCCGTTTATACAGCTCCTCCGGCCGGTGCGCGCCTACCGATTCACTCGGCGGGAAGAAGTAGGTCATCATCAGCACGCGACGGCGCGCCGACGCCACCGGCTCCGCACTGTGCGGCCAGCAGAACGGGGTGCCGTCCGTCATGCGCGCACCCTCCCGTTGACCAGCGCCTGCGCGATACGCTCGCTGGCCTTGCCGTCGCCGTAAGGGTTTTCCGCCGGTTCCGGGGGCGACATCGGCACCGTGCTGACGAATTCCGGCAGCGCCTCCATCGTCTCCGGCAGGAACAGGTGGTTCCAGCCCAGGTTAATCAGGTCGGTATACTCCGTCTCCGCGCGCAGCGTCACGCACGGTACGCGGTAGAAAAAGGCCTCCTTCTGGATGCCGCCGGAGTCGGTGGCGATCAACCGCGCCCCCTGCTCCAGCCGTGCCATGTCCAGGTAGCCGACGGGGTCGATGGTTCGGAGATTCTGCAGCGATTCTGCCGGTATGCCGGCCTTTGCCAGCGCGGCGCGCGTGCGCGGATGCAGCGGCACCACCACCGGTTCTTCCGCTGCCAGCAGTTCCAACCCGCCGAAGATCGCCCGCAGCCGCGACGGATCGTCGGTGTTTTCCGCACGGTGCACGGTGGCCAGCAGGTAGGATTTCGGCGCCAACCCCAACCGCTGCAGGATCGTGCTTTCCCGCTGCGCCTTCTCGCCGAAATAGAGCGCCACATCATACATCACGTCGCCGACCTTTTGCACTTGGTCGCCGCTGATCCCCTCGCGCCGCAGCAGCTCCACACCGTCGTCGTTGGGCGGGAACAGCAGGTCGGACAGCCGGTCGGTCAGCACGCGGTTGATCTCTTCGGGTTGATAGCGGTTGAACGAGCGCAGCCCCGCCTCCACGTGGGCGATAGGGATGGCCAGCTTCGCCGCCGCCAGTGCGCCGGCCAGCGTGGAATTGGTGTCGCCGTAGACCAGCACCCAGTCGGGCCGCTCCATGATGAGCACGTCTTCGATGCGCTCGAGCATGCGCCCGGTCTGCGCCCCGTGACGGCCGGAGCCCGCCTCCAGAAAATAATCCGGCTGCGGGATCTCCAGCTCCTGAAAGAAGACGGCGGACATCGCCTCGTCGTAATGCTGGCCGGTGTGCACCAGCACCTCCTGCACACCCGGCACCGCCCGCAGTGCCCGAGACACCACCGCCGTTTTCACAAACTGGGGACGCGCCCCCACAATAGTCACGACATTCATCAATAGAACAGCCTCCCGCCATACTGCTGCAAATACTGAATCGTCTCCCGCCGCATCGGATGCGCCTTCCGATACGCCCGCGCACTCTGCAGCAGCCCTTCCTTCCGCAGCGCGCGCAGTCCCTGCAGGAACTCGCCCAGCCGCCGCCCGCGCAAGGCTTGCAGAAACGCGAAGCAGCTCCAGATCGTCAGGTAGCTGAGCCGGTACGGCAACGGCAGGTGCTTCATCGCCACATAGACACGGTTGCGCACCAGCCAGTAGCAGTTGGTGGTCAGGCCGCGTCCCAGTGCGGAGACGCGGTGCAGCACCTCGACATCCGGTCGGTAGCGCAATCCCCACCCCGCGTCCAGCAGGCGGTAGGAGAATTCCAGCTCTTCGCCGTTGTAGAAGAAGGTCTCGTCGAAGCCGCCCAGCGCCGCGAAGGCCTCGCGCCGGATGGCGCAGGCGCCGCCCAGGAAGTAGCTCACCTCATGCGGCTCCGCCCAGCGTCCGGCATCCGGGTGGGGATGCTCGCTGGGCCGGATCTCGCCGCTCCAGGCGTTGCGGACGAGGAAGGCGAGCACGCCCATCCGCTCGTGCTCCGCGAAGGTCTCCGCCACCGCGGTCAGCGCCGAGGGGGTGGAGAAGCGAGCGTCGTCGTCGATGAACACCAGCAGGTCGCCCGTCGCCCGGCCCGCCGCATGGTTGCGCCCGGCGGCGACGCCCAGATTCTCTCCGGTACAGAGGTAAGAGACGCTGGCGTGTTCGGTGAGCGGGGCGTCCCGACCGGAGCCGGCGGGATCGTTGTCGATGACGATGATCTCATCGGGCGGGCGATCTTGCGCGAGCAGATTTTCCAGCGCCCCGTTCAATTCCTCGGGACGCTGGTAAGTGATGACGAGCGCGCTGATGGTGAGCAGGTCGGGCATAATTCATCCGAAGTATACCCTGTTCCCGCCACCGGCAACAACTCCCCTGGGCTCGCAGGCGTCCCGCGCCTGCTTCTTGATCGGTTAGCCTTCCTACTGGGGCAGGCGCGGGACGCCTGCGACCCCAGGATTTTCCGGCAATATGCACACCGCGAACTTGCCCGCCTCGATGAAGCCAAGGGAATCATACAGGCGGATGGCTGAAGTATTGCCTTCGGTAACGGCAAGCTCCGCCCGCTCGTAACGTTCCTCTTTGAGCGCCTGCAGGCTGCCGATCATCATCGCCCGGCCCAGCCCTTTGCCCTGGTGAGCGGGGGCGACGGAGATCTCGATGACGCTGGCCATGGACTGGCTGTTGCTGATGACCAGGTTGAGGCCGACCAGCTCCTTCCCGGTGAAGGCGCAGAGGGTGGCCTGCGGGTGGACCGGACCATATTTGCCCGCCAGGATGGAGAGCAACCCGTGCCGGCAATCCTGCGGGCTGCTGCCGAAAAATGAGGCATACAGGCGGGCATCCAGTGAGTCCCGGTTCGCCGCAAAGACCACGCGGGCGGCGGCGTCCAGCTCGCGGATGTTCCACGGCGCCAGCCGATACCCCGCCGGCACCCGCAGCGGCGCCGACCAGTTGTCCAGCTCCACGCCCATCCGCCTGCGCCAGTAACACACAAATCCGGCGCCGGTGGCGGCGTCAGTTTCCGGTTCGGTGGGCAGCAGCTGCCGCTCGACGCGGATATTGTCCACCCCCGGCCATTGCTCGCGCGCCTCCCGCAATGCCGCGTGCAGCAGCTCGCGCGCCACCTCTCCGTCGGGCCGCGCCAGCCCTCGATCTGGCCGAGCCAGCCAGGGGAAGGTGATCTCCACGGCATCGTCGATATATTCGAAGAAGACCACGCCCAACAACCGGCCGTCCGCCAGTGCCACCATCCCGTGGTCGCGCGCCGTCACTCGTGCAAACCGCTCCCCCGCCCACGCCGCGAAATGCCGCCCGTCCTGCGCCGCCATGGCCAGCGTGAACTGCGCCAGCAGCCCCGCCCACTCCAGGCTCCCCGGCGGCAGGTAGATGATCGTATACTCGTTGAATGGTTCAGGATTCTGCATAAAAAAGCTCGAATTCGCAGTTATCCGCAGATTGAAATGATTTTTCAACTATTCACGTTCGGTTTAATGATTGCGTGTAAAGGGGGAACGAATACGGCAAGCTGCCTTGCTGGTCAAATTGCCGACCGAACCAGGCCGTTTTCCCTCTCCGTTCTCACTCCATGGGCAAACCTGACTCACCCGTGAAATATCATTTCAATCATTTTAATCTGCGGATAAAGCGATTTATTACTCAAACGGCAACGCACATTGCTCGCAGGCCCGCACCGGGGCGAAGGAGCGGCGGTGAACCGCGCACGGGCCCAGGCGGTGCAGCGCGCCCAGGTGCTCCGGCGTCGAATAGCCTTTGTGTTGGGCGAAGCCGTAGCCGGGGAACTGCGCATCCAGCGCCACCATCATCCGGTCGCGATGCACCTTCGCCAGAATTGAGGCGGCGGCAATGCTGGCGGAAAGCGTGTCGCCGTCAATCACGTTGCGCTGGGGCACCGGGCAGTCGGGCAGCGCCCAGCCGTCGATCAACGCCAGGTCTGGCGTGACTGACAGCGCGAGGAGGGCATCGCGCATGCCCAGCCGGGTGGCCTCCAGGATGTTGATCTCGTCGATAGTCTCCACCGGCACCACCTGGATCGACCACGCGAGCGCATCCCCGCGGATATCGTCGAACAGGCTGTCGCGTACGCTGGGCGCCACCTGTTTGGAATCATTCAGCCCCGGCTGCCAGTATTCCGGCGGCAGAATCACCGCCGCCACCACCACCGGTCCCGCCAACGGCCCGCGCCCGGCCTCGTCCACCCCCGCGGCATATTGCCCCCCGGCGGAGTAATGCTCCCGCTCGAAGGTCCACAACTTTGCGCGCCGCTGCTCGTTATTCATGCTCGACCGTCGTGTTCCTGCCATGTTCACTGGAAATTTCGCGGTGAGGGGGGCGGCTTCCTGCCGGAAACAGAACCATCCATGATAAGTCCACTAAACAACAGGCCAGCCCGTACGTAGTAAGCCACGCAGTGAAACGGAGTGGCGTTCGCATTTAGGTCAGCTTTCCTATCAACGACGCCACTCCGCTCCGCTGCGTGGCTTACTACGAACAACTCTCACTCGGCTGGCTTACCGGTCTACAGTAACTTCAACCGGTTCAACGGCCAGAAGGTCGAGACCGCGCGGGCTTTGATATCCTTCCGCGGCACGATGCCCCAGTAGCGGCTGTCGAAACTGCCGGTCCGGTTGTCGCCCATCGCGAAGACGCTATCCTTGGGCACCACGAATTGACCATCCTTTATGTGCGGAGCGATCAACTTGACATACATTTCGTCATGCTTGTACCAGGCATCGACCCATGTCATGAACTCAGCGAAGAACTGCGCATTTTTACCCTGTCCTTCGCTGTCCTGCGTCGTCTCCAGGCGCGGCATCTCACCCGGCGGGGCGGGTACTGGAAAGACCGTACTCGCTTGCACAGCGGACGTGAGATATTTCGTTTCATCCAGTGGATGATTGTCGATATACACACCATCGCCGGGTCTGAAGTCCATGTGGTCGCCCGGCAAGCCGACCACGCGCTTGATAAAGGCATCCCGCTGCTTCGGCAGCTTGGGCAGTATCTGCATCAGCGCGGAGTAATTCGCATTCGCGTCTTGCGTCGGCCGGATCTGCAGCGACTGGTTCAGTCCGGCGAATAGCTGGCGATTCCCCTCGCTGTTCGTCATGTCTCGACTCTGCAGCTCACCTAACAACACGGACGATTCCTCTGCCGTCAACGTCTTCGGATGCTGGTTCAGCCACTCGCGCAGCTCCAGTGCGAAGTTATTGCCGATAAATCCCGCCGGCGGCGGGTTGAAGACGATCACCTCGCCCCGTTTCGGCAGCCGGGTGCGCAGCACGAATTTATTGGCGATCAACTTGTCGCCGCCGCTGATGATCTTATGTGTGATGGGATTCACTTGCGGCCCCATCAGCGTGGGCTCCATGCTCGCCGAAGGGATGAAGTAGGTCTGCATCAGGAACGGGCGCACGATCCCGAACACCAGGATGAGCGCGATGATAACGGTATCGATTACCTCCAGCATCATGTCCTTGGGCGATGCCGGATGCTCCGGGGAAACCGGCGGTAGTGGATGAGTCATGCGAAATCGTTTCCAGCCCAGCCGCGCCAGGTGCACCAGGCCGAAGTAGCCGGCAATGGCAATGGCGGTACGAATCACCGGATGAAGGTTGATCCAGAGCCAGAGGATCACCGCGGGGATGAACATCGCCACTTCCAACGCTTCCAGGATGCCGTCGTGCGGCGGCAGCTCCTGGCCTTTCGGCGCCTCCAGCGGATGGTGCTTGCGATACCCGACCCAGATCACCCGCAGCACAATGGCCACCAGCGTCATTGCGGCGACCACATACAGGTTCTCCATGATCAACAATAATTGCATCAGCGGGGATGTCTGCATTTGTTATCCTTTTCAAGTGGCTAGCCACTACTCACTAGCCACTAGTCACTAGTCACTAACCACTAGTCACTAATCCTATCGAATCATTCCTTTTCGTTCAAACGGCCAGAAGATATATACGGCTCTGCCGATCACCCGTTTTTGCTCGAGCAAGCCCCACATGTGGCCGTCCAGGCTTTCCTGCCGGTTGTCGCCGAGGACGAACAGGTATTTTTCCGGCACGATCAGCACGCCGTCCTTGATGTGCGGGCGGAGCTGTTTCTCCACCCCGTCGTCGCTGACGCTGATGCTGCCGTCCGACATTGGAAAATCGTAATTCGGCACGGCGTTGATATACGGCTCGTCCAACTTCTCGCCGTTGATATACACGCCGTCGTAGGCTTTGATTTTGATGTGGTCGCCGGGCACGCCGATGACGCGCTTCACGTATTCCACCGGCTGGCCCGGATCGTAGGTCTGGCTCTGCAGCCGCAGCGCCGCCGGCGGCGCATCGAATACCACCACGTCGCCGTGCCTGGGCGGGTGGAAGTGATAGACATACTTCGTCGCCAGCAGCCGGTCGCCCTCGCGCAGCGTGGGGATCATGCTGCCGGTGGGAATGAAAAACGCCTGCAGCACGAACGGGCGAATGATGAAAAAGACCAGGATGACGGCGATGATGCCCGAATCCAGCAGCTCGGAGATGAAGTGGGATACCGATGTGCGCTCGGGCTCGTCCGTCTCGGTGGTGGAGGTCGTCGCAATCTCGCCGGGTATGGCGGTGTCGCTGCCCATGGCCGGAACTGACGCTCCGCTGCTCACGGCGGGAAAAGGCATCTCGGTTGCGGTAGGTACGGCCGCCGCATTGCCCACCATCGACACGACCGCGGGCTCGACGGTCTCATCGGGCGCCAGTGCTGTCGTCACGGGATCCGGCGCCGGTACATACAGGCGATGGTAGACATACATGGCCAGGCGCAGACCGGCAAGGATGGCCAGCAGCGCAAAGGGAAATCCCGGTGAATCGACATTGAACATCAGCAGCGCATCCCGTATATGAGTTCCCGGCCTTCGCCGACGGTTTCGGCGAACGACCCGGCTCTATACTGAAAATAAAATCCTTACGGAAGGCGCACCGCGTTCGCGGTGCGCCTTCGCCAGGATATTATACCCGCTTGCGCTCTTTGATACGCGTGGCGCGAGCACCGATGCGGCTGCGCAGGTAGTACAGTCGCGCGCGGCGGACCTTGCCCAGGCGGATGACTTCGATCTTATCGATTCTGGGCGAGTGGACCAGGAAGATACGCTCGACCCCGACACCGTGGGTGACGCGGCGCAGGGTGCAGCGCTCGTTCAGCAGCCCTTCCTGATGGCGGATGACGACGCCCTCGAACAACTGGATGCGTTCGCGGTTGCCTTCGCGCACCTTCAGGTGCATGCGCAGGGTGTCGCCGGTGCGGAACTGCGGCACGTCAGGCTTCGCCTGCTCCTGCTCCAGCTCCTTGATCAGATTGACATTGACTTTTTTCATCGTCGTGTTCCCCGGCCGAGCGGTCGGCGTGCTGATTCTCCCCCTGCCGACATTCAGCCTCAATGCGATCCAGCATGCGCCGGTCTTCCGGCGTCAACGGCGCCGTCTCCAACAGGTCGGGCCGCCGCTTTACGGTGCGGCGCAGAGATTGCTCCCGGCGCCAGCGCCTGATCGCTTCATGATGACCGGAGAGAAGGATCTCCGGCACCGCCATCTCCCGAAATACGGGAGGGCGAGTATATTGGGGATACTCCAGTAGCCCCGTCACAAAACTTTCGCTCTCGGTGGCCCCTTCGCCGCCCAGCACGCCGGGCAGCAGCCGCGCCACCGCATCGATGACCGCCAGCGCGGGCAGCTCGCCGCCGGTGAGCACATAATCTCCGATGGAGATCTCGCGCCCCGCCAGCCCCTCGTGCACGCGCTCATCCATGGCCTCATATCGTCCGCACACGATCACCAGGTGATCGTACTCGCGTGACAGCTCCTCCGCCATCGCCTGCGAAAACCGCTCGCCGGTCGGCGCCATCACCACCACCAGCTCGCGCGGCCCGCCTTCGCGCACATCTTCCACCGCCGCGAAGATCGGCTCCGGCTTCATCACCATCCCGACGCCCCCGCCGTAGCCGTAGTCGTCGGTGATATGATGCTTGTCCGTCGTATAATCCCGCAGTTGGTGGGCGGTGCACTGCACCAGCCCCGCCTCCCGCGCACGCCCCAGGATGCTCTCCGACCAGTAGGCCTCGAACACCCCCGGCAACAGCGTCACCACGTCCACGCGAAACGGGCCTCGTGCGGTCGCTTCTTCCACCTCGCCCGTTTCATCCGTCATCGCATGCTCCGTCAAACGACCGCCGTTTCCTCTTCCACCGTGATCAGCCAGTTGTGCCGGTCCGCGATGTCGCCGTACTGCGTGCCTTGCAGCTCCTTGTAGAGCTTGGTCAGCACTTCGCCGGCCACATCGGGCTGGCCGAAGCGGAAGACGCGGTCGTAATAATGCACGGCGTGCACCGGCGTGATCACCGAAGCGGTGCCGCAGGAGCCGACTTCGCTGAACTGATCCAGCGAATCGATCGCGATCGGCTCGGGCTTCACCGTCAATCCCAGATCCGTCGCCAGCACCTGCAGGCTCTTATTGGTGATGCTCTGCAGGATGGAGCCGGAATCCGGCGTCTTGTATTCGCCCGCCGGGGTGATGCCGATGAAGTTCGACGTGCCGAACTCGTCCACGTACTTGTGCTCGCGCGGATCGGTGAACAGCGTGATGGGGAAGCCCTTGGCGTGCGCCAGCTTGTCCGGCTTCAGGCTGGCGGCATAGTTGCCCGCCATCTTCGCCCGTCCGGTGCCCAGCGGCGCCGCGCGATCATACTCCTCGCTGACGATCGCTTCCACCGGCTTGAACCCGTTCTTGTAATACGGGCCCACCGGGGTGACCAGCACCAGGAAGGTATACGTCGACGACGCGTTGATGCCCACCATCGGCTCGGTGCCGATCAGCAGCGGGCGCAGGTACAGGCTGGCGCCGCTGCCGTAGGGCGGCACGAATTCGCGGTTGATCTTCACCGCCTGCACGCAGGCCTCGATGAACAGCGCTTCCGTCGGTGCTTCCATGCACAGCCGGTCGGCCGACAGCGCCATGCGGCGAGCGTTCTCATCCGCGCGGAAGATGACCACCGCGTTCTCGCGTGTGGTGAAGGCCTTCAAGCCCTCGAAAATCGCCTGCCCGTAATGCAGGCAGTTGGCGGCGACGTGAATCGAAAGATAGGGGTCCGTCTTTACTTCCAGCGGGCTCCATTGACCGTCAGCGTACGTTGCCTGCACATATCCATTCGTCGGCAAATACTGAAAACCAAGTTGTGACCAATTCAAACTCATCTGTGACCCCCTCAATCGATTTTGGATTTCTGATTTTGGATTTTAGATTGCGGCTCTTCACTGGAAGCCACAATCCAAAATCTAAAATCCAAAATACTGCTATGTGCCTGGATCGCTCTTTTTCAAACCCGGCCGCGATTCCACCACCATGCGCCCGTGCTCGAGATCCACTTCACGAATGAATTCCTTCACCGCGGGGATCAGCGCCAGCTCCGTCTCGTACACATCGTTGGCACCGGTCGGCCATATGGCGGTGATCGGTCCGAGCGACTCCCCCGTTGTGGTCACCACCTCCAGCCCGATCAGTTGGTGGTAGTAATATTCGCCCTCGCCCAGTGGCACGGCCCAGGAGCGGGGGATCAGCAGGCGCGCGCCGCGCAGGCGCTCCGCGTCATCCCGCGTCTCGACCCCTTCCAGCTTGAGCACGATCACCCGGCCCGCCAGACGGCTGGACGTGATCGTCACCATCCGCGCCGGCTCGCCGCCGTGCTCCATGCTCACCTGGTCCAGCTCCAGGAAGCGCTCCGGGAAATCCGTGTGCGGATACACCCGCACCTCGCCCTGCAATCCTTGCGGCGAGGTGATTTCCCCGATGAGCATGTCCCAGGGTTCGTTATTCACCGGGTTGGAGGATCCGCGGCTGCGGGAGGATGACATCTTCCGGTCTCAATTCCTGTTTGCGAATCTCCGTGACCAACCCATCCTTGACAAGCAGTTGATAGCCGGCCAGCTTCTCAAACAGGTTGTCGCCGACGGCGATCTCCACCTGGCCCTCGACGGTGCCGCGCGGATACTCGGAGCCGATCTCCAGCTTGTCGATCTCCCCTTCGCGCTCCGCCAACTCATGCTTGACGGCTTCCAGGCGGCGCTTCTCGGCGTCGATCTGCTGGCGGGCGGCCATCGCGCGGTTCAGGTCAGCGCGCTGCAACTCGGCCAGGGCGTGGCGAGCGCGGAAGTCGAACTGATCGATCTGCCGCTGCACGTCTTCCATCGCCGCGTTAAATTCGTCCCGCAGGTGGGCCTTCAGATCCTCAGTCACAATGAAGATCAGCCCGACGTCCTGACGCAGTTTCAAACTATCCATTATCTTCCCTCTCAAGTCGGACCAGGCCGGTCACTATCTCGCGCCTTGCCGATTGAAGTTGAAATCGACCCAAATCGCCTTATCATGCAGACCGCCGGCCGCGCGTAGGAGGATGCGAAGGGCGTTGGCAATCCGCCCGCCCTTGCCGATGACCTTGCCCATGTCTTCCTGGTCCACCAGCACGATGTAGGCGACGTTCTTCTGCCCCACCGACTCGCGGATGACGATCTGTTCCGGGTGATCCACCAGTGAGGACACCAGGTAATAGAGCAAATCCCGCATGGTTCATCCTCCGTGTCCCGGCTTATTCGTCACCGCACCCGTGATGGGTGCGGTGGCCGTGTCCCAGTATGGGGACACGGGTTGCCGAATAATCCGTGTCTACTGCCGGCGAAAAGCGGGCTCAGGCCTGCTCGTCGGACTCGGCGCTCTTCTCTTCCGTATCGGCCTGTGCTTCGGTCGGCTCGCCTTCGACGGCTTCTACCAGCGGCGTCTCTTCCACCGGCGCGGCCTCGACAACGGCCTCTTCAGCCGGCGCTTCTTCAGCAGCGGCCTCTTCGGTCGGCGCTTCTTCGGCAACAGCCTCTTCGACCGGAGCTTCCTCGGCAGGGGCGGGAGCCGGGGTCTCTTCGACCTTCGGCGCCGGCGGCTCGGGCATCGGCTCGCCGGTGAATTCCGACCACACGCCGGTCTTCACCAGCAGGCGCTGGACCATATCGGTGGGCTGAGCGCCGTTGCGCAGCCAGTATAGCGCGCGCTCGCTCTTGACCGCCACGTCAGCCGGAGTGGTCAACGGATTGTAATGGCCAATGATCTCGATGAAACGCCCATCGCGCGGAGCGCGGGCATCAGCGATCACGATGCGATAGGCCGGTTGTTTCTTGGCGCCAATGCGGCGCAAGCGAATCTTCACAGCCACGTGTTAGTTCTCCTCATCAAGTATACGCGGGTATTCCAGATCCATGGATCTGACATCAACTCAGGTCTGAAACAATTCACAGGCATAATCCGGATAGAACCGCGTCAGAATTTGAATGGTAATCCCATCCCCATGCGTCCCGGTTTGCCATGTTTGCCACCGGAGCCGCCAAGCTGCGCGAACATCTCCCGCATCTGTTCGAATTGTTTCAACAGCAGGTTCACATCCTGTACGGACGTGCCGCTGCCGGACGCGACGCGCCGTCGCCGGCTGCCTTTCAGCATCTCCGGGTTCCGGCGCTCTTCCGGCGTCATCGACGACAAAATCGCGCGCATGCGCGCCAGGCGTTTCGGATCCAGCTGCAGATTGCCGCCCAACTGCGCCTTCACGTTCCCCATGCCGGGAATCATATCCAGCAATTGCTCCAGCGGGCCCATCTTCGTGATCTGGTCCATCTGCTGGGCGAAGTCCTCCAGGTCGAAGGTGCGCGAGCGCAGCTTCTGCTCCAGCTTCTCCGCCTCGGCGGCGTCCACCGACGCCTCCACCTTCTCGATGAGCGACAGCACGTCGCCCATCCCCAGGATGCGCGAGGCCAGCCGGTCGGGATGGAAGGTCTCCAGCGCATCGTATTTTTCGCCGATGCCGAGCATGCGGATAGGCTTGCCCGTCACCGTGCGGACGGAAAGCGCGGCGCCGCCGCGGGTATCACCGTCCATTTTTGTAATGATGAAGCCGGTGACGTTCAGCTTCGCATGGAACTGCTCCGCCACGTTCACCGCGTCCTGCCCGGTCATGGCGTCCAGCACCAGCAGGATCTCTTGCGGCGGCACGGCATCGCGCATCGCCGCCACTTCATCCATTAATTCGTCGTTGATATGCAGGCGACCGGCGGTGTCCACGATGACGTGGGTGATGCCGTTTTCCCGGGCATGCGTGTAGGCCGCGCGGACGATGTCCACCGGAGCCACACGCGTACCGAGCTGGAAGACCGGTGTTCCCACCGCCTCCCCCACCACCTGCAATTGCTGGATGGCGGCCGGGCGCGCCACGTCGGTGGCGACCAGCAACGGCTTCATGCCCTGCTTGCGCAGGAACGCCGCCAGCTTACCGCAGGTCGTCGTCTTACCGCCGCCCTGCAGGCCCACGATCAGGTAGACCGTCGGCGGCTTCGGCGCGGTGGCCAGCGGCCCGCCGTTATCCCCCAGCAGCGCGATGAGCTCGTCATTGACGATCTTCACCACCTGCTGCGCGGGATTCAGGCCGGACAGCACCTCCGTGCCCACCGCCCGCTCTTTGATGCGGGCGATGAAGTCCTTGACGACCCGGTAGTTGACGTCCGCTTCCAGCAGCGCCAACCGGATCTGGCGCGTCGCCTCGATGACATCCGCCTCCGACAGCCGGCCCTTTTTGCCCAGCTGCCCGAACAGGTTTTGCAGTTTTTCGGTCAGGCTTTCAAACATCGTGTTATAAAATTACGCCTCACCGTATCGCCGTCGCGACCTGTGCGGCCTTTTTCCGCGTCAAAAAAATGAAGCGCAGAGGCCAGTATACCAATCCGCGAAGGTGAATGTCAAAAGAAAAGCGCTCGTCTGCATGAGCTCTCCCACGCATCTTAGTGCCGGTCAGAGCCCGTCAACGATCACCAGTCCGTCCCACGATAGGGACAGCCCCTGCCGTGTGGCTGGGACTGTCCCCGAATCATCGCGGAACCGGCGTCGAGACCTATTTGATCTCGATCGTCGCGCCGCCCTCTTCCATCTTCTTCTTGATGTCCTCGGCCTCTTCCTTCGCGATGCCTTCCTTCAACGGCTTCGGCGCGCTCTCGACGAGGTCTTTGGCTTCCTTCAGGCCCAGCGCGGTGATCTCGCGGACGACCTTGATGACGTTGATCTTCTTCGCGGCGTCGAAGCCGGTCAGGATCACGTCGAAGGTGGTCTTCTCTTCCACCTCTTCGGCGGGAGCGGCAACGGCGGCCGGCGCGGCAGCGGCGGCGGCCATCGGGGTCACGCCCCACTTGTCCTGCATGGTCTTGTAGAGGGTGACCAGCTCAAGGGTGTTCAACTCTTCGACGGCCGAAATGATCTCGTCGATGCTGAGTTTCGCCATGTTCGTTCTCCTTACAATGTATGCGGAATATCCGCTGAAAATGTTGTGCTGTCGGGCGCGGTCTCACCGCGACCCTCTGTAGGGAGCGGTCTTACCGCGACCCTCGTCAGGCAGCGTCAGCGCCGCCCATCTTCACACTGTACGCCTCGATGGTGCCGACTAAATTCTGCAGCATCGAACCAATGACACCGGCCAGATTGGCCACGGGCGCCTGGAAGGTACCGACCACGTTGCCGAGGATTTCATGCTTCGGCGGCAGGGTGGCCAGCGTGTTTACATCCACCGCGCTCATCACACTGTGTCCGAGCAGTCCACCCTTCACTGAGGGCAGGTCCTTGCGGAGCTCCTTGACAAAGGCCATCAGCACTTTGGTGGCCTCTACCGGATCGCCTTCCGCGAAGATCATGGCGGACGGACCCTCCAGCATCTGGCCCAGGTCGGGCAATTGCTGGTTGCTCAAGGCGATGCGGAACAGCGTGTTCTTCGTCACCTGGTACCGGGCGCCCGCCTTGCGCAGACGCCGGCGCAGATCGGTGATCTGCTGCACGGTCAAACCGCGGTAGTCGGTCACGATGGTGCCCTGCGATTTCTCCAGCAGTCCGGTCAGCTCGGCAATGGTTGCTTCTTTTGCTGGCGTTGGCACGATTGTCACCTCCTTCGTCTGTAAGATGGCTCCCGCTCGGCGAAACAAAAACGCCGCAGTCTCTCAAGAGACAGCGGCGTGAAAATACTGGTGGAACACGCGCGAATGCGCGGTTCCGTATCTCCGACCTCGGCAGGCGGCCCCGAAAGGCCTTATGCGCACAGCACCTGCTGTCTCCGGCGGGTTGAACCGGAAGCAAGTATAGGCGTCTCCGGGGTGCATGTCAAGATGCTTCGGGGACTGACCTCGAATCTAGCGCCCGTGTGGAAGATGCCAGCGCCGCCAGAGGGTCAGTCCCTATATTTAGGTAGGCATTCCGATTCGTGCCGACTGATCCTCTACCGGATAACTATCATCTTCCTGCCGGGCATCAAATTCGAGGTCAGTCCCCGAGTTATGCGAAGCAAATAATCTGTAAAATCTGCGAAATCTGCGGTTTCTAATCGTACGCCTTCGCCACCTCGTCCCGCGCGAGCTGCACCCAGCGGGTCAGGCGGCCGGACTCGCCATTGAGGGTGTGCACGTCCTTCATCACGATCTCCGTGCTGCAGCGGTGCGCCCTCGTCACCTCGATGGTTTTCCGCAGGTCGGCGCGGATGACCGCTTCGTCGAAGCGCTCAGTGCTGACCAGCGCGGGGTTGGGCTTGCGCGAGTAGACGTATTGCGTGCCGCAGGCCTCCGCCATGAAATCCTCATCGCACCACGGAGAGACGGAGACGCGCTTCAGATTGGCCATCCGCTCTAGCACATGCCAGCGCGTGTTGACCGGCTCGCAGCAGCCGTAATAGACGCTGCCGAAACGCTTGGCGATGGCGTTCTCATACGGGAAGATGAACTCCTCATACAAATCCGGCCCTACGCCCACGGTCTCCTGTGACTCGATCAGCGTCCAGATATTGTGCGTGCGCACCCGGCCCTCGAACCCCGGCCCGGGCAGGCGGCGGGTGTAGCCGCGGCTGCCGGAGCCGCAGTAGTCGTTCTCGTTGTTCAGGTTCAGCAGCCTCTCCGCCTCCATCCAGTCGAGGAAGCGCAGGTTCTCGTCGCTCAGGAACCGCATAAAGCGGTGCAGCGCCTCCGGCTGGTCGTACATGTAGAGCATCAGCCCCTCGAGGCCGATGTAGAGGATGGCCGTCCACGTCAGTCCCATCGTCCACCACGGGTTGCCGCGCATGCGCACGCCGAGAATGCCGTCGTAGACGTCCTCCAACTGCGCCTTCACCGCCTGCGAGGACTCGCGGTTCACGCTGAAGGTGGCCGGCCGCAGCTTCTCGAAATCGCGCTCCAGGTCGGTCATCACCACGTCGATGTGATATGCCCCGCGCGAGCCGTCGGTGGTCGGCTGCGTGGCGTGCGTCTCCACCCCGAAGCCGCTGCGGCTCGTTTCCCACCCGCAGTTGATCCACGGCTCGATGGGCGAATCATCCTTGATCACCTCGTGGTGCATAAGGGCGCCGATCAGCCCCCACTCCTGCGCCTGCGCCCACGGCTCGGTGCATTTGGGGACATAATCGGGCAGCACCATCTTGATCCCGCCGTCCGTCTCGGTCAGGATCAACGGCCGCTCGCCCCGGTTCTCGTCATGCAGATACCAGCGGCGGATGCGCTCCTGGTTGAGCTCGCTTTCCGCCGCCTCCCGCACCCGCTTCGCCAACTCGCGCAGGTGCGCCACATCAGCCGCAGTGACCTTCCAATCAAGGGTGAACATAATCGTCTCCTGGGAGCGCGGACCTCTGAGTCCGCGCGTGTTGTTTTATCACCACTCGCGCGGACTCAGAGGTCCGCGCTCCCAATCTAGCGGATCACCCGGTCTTCCCGGTAATCCGCCCACACATTCTCGAACCATCCCTCTTCGTCCGGAACGGGCCGGCGGTCAGTCCAGGTGAAGGTCACCGCGCCATCCGGCTGCAGTCGGGCCTCGCAAATCTTTTCCCGCAACGGATCGTCGCCGAGCACGAAGCGGAAGTCGTCGCCCAGGCCGTCGCAGGGAAGCTGACCCGCCGCATCCATCACCATGTAAGAGCCGCGGCTGACGCCTCCCCGCTTCAGATATTCCTCCATCGCCGCCAGGTAGACGATCTGCGTAATGAGGGCATCGCGGTTTTTGAAGGCGTAGAGCAGGTCGGCGGGCGTGTCGGCATCCAGCGCGTCCCAGCGCGCGAGCTGGGCGCGGGCATCTCGCAGCGCCTGGCCGATCTTCTCGCGGTCGCGGATATGCGCGCCGTAGCTGGTCATCCGCTCCTGCAGCTCGGTGCGGAAGCCCTCCAGCGTTTCCTTCGAGCCCCGCCGCGACAGCAGCTTCTCGATCTGCCCCAGCCGCACGCGCACCTGGTCGCGCACCGCGGCCTCGAAATCATCCGAAGAGGGCGCGATGCCTTGATACCGGGCAGCGATGTATTGCGCGGCGCGCAGGCTGCCGCACTGGCCGGAGTTGAGCGCGCTGCCGCCGGGCCGATACACGCCGTGGCTGCCGTTCACCTCGCCCACCGGGAACAGGTGCTTCAGGTCGGATTCCCACCAGATGTTGCCCTTCAGCCCGCCGTTGTTGTGCTGCGCGCAGACCGCCACCTCCAGCGGCTCCGTCCACAGGTCAATGCCGTGTTCCTTATACAGCTCGATGGCCAGCGGGTTCATGTGGCGCAGGCGCTCGATGGGCGTCTCCTGAAGGGCGTTCGAGTTGGCCAGGTACTTGTGCGCCTCTTCACCCAGCACATCAAAGCTAAACGGCTGCAGTGCCGGGTTGCCGGCGTTGGACGGGTTGGCGCGGAAGTCCATGTAGACGCGCCGGCCCTTTACCACCGTCTCGTTATACACCAGGATGTCGACGATCGACGAGCCGTAATTCGGCACCTTGCGAGGGTCGAACGGCCACTGGTAGCCCTTCAGGAAGATGTCGGTGGTCAGCGTGGTCATCGAGTCGAAGAAAGGGTTGAGGAACTCCTGCTCGTCATTCCCCTCCCCATCGGTGGAGATGTAGCGCGGGATGACCTGCTGGTAGGTGCCGGAAACATTCCAGCGGAAGCCGGTGGAGGCCAGGCCGTACTGCCACTCCGTCAGGTTCTGCCCGGGCGCGCCCGCCTCCAGCGCGATGCCGGTTGAGCCGGTGTGCACCTCGGGATAGACCGACGCCTTGTAGATCACCGCCGGCCCGCCGGTGCCGTAGACCACGTTCACGGCGTTCACCAGCACCAGGCCGTGATTCGCTTCATTCACGTGCGCTTTATCGATACAGAGCACGCCGGCGGCCACCTTCTCGCCGTTCGCCTCGCTGGTAAGGATGGCAATCACTTCGAACCCGTCGAGAAATTGCAGATCCCGCCGCTTGGCTTCCGCGTGTAATGCCTTGAACATCAGCATGGAGGTTTTCGGCCCGGCGGAAGTGGCGCGCTGGCGCGGATCGTGGTCGGTCTTATACCCGACGAAGCCGCCGTAGCGGTTATGCGGAAACGGCACGCCCAGGCTGACCAGGTGATAAAATCCCTGCGCGGAGAGCGTCGCCTCGATCAGCGCAACGTCGCCGTGCATCGCCCCGCCGTCAAAGAGGCTGGCCGCCATATCATACGTGCTGTCCTGCCCGTCGCCGGAGAGGGAGAGCTTGTAATAAGTCTGCTTGTCACTGCCGGTATTATTGGAGGTGCCCCCGCCGATCCCCTCGGTGATGATCACCAGATCCTTGCACCCGTAGCGGTCGAGCTGCACCGCACAATTCAGCGCCGCTGCCCCCGACCCCACCACCGCCGTATTCACCGAAATCACCGGCAGCGTCATCCCCTGTATCGTCACTGTTGAGCGTTCCATCTCGTGCTCCATTCGAATTGAACCACAGAGTCACAGAGGCACAGAGACAATTAGTCAACTATATATGTCTCCGTGGTTCGGTGATTCAAGAAGGCTAAGCAACCATGAATTGCTGGCCTTCGGTCATCTTCTTCCGAAGGAAAATAAATGTCTCTGTGCCTCTGTGTCTCTGTGGTGAATCGTCCCTACAGCCTCGGAATCCCGAACCCGCCGCCGATCTCGATGACGGCGCCGGTGGAGTAGCCGAGGTAGCCCTGCGCGAGGGCGATGCAGGTTTTGCCGATGTCCTCCGGCGTGCCCCAGCGGGCTTGCGGCAGCAGGCCTTCCGCGATCATCTTATCGTATTTTTCCTTCACCACGCTGGTCATCGGGGTTTCGATGATGCCGGGTCGCAGGTCGAAGACGCAGATATCATATTCTCCCAACCGGTGGGCGAAGACGCGGGCGCCCATCGCCAGCGCGGCCTTCGACGTGCAGTATTCCATGCGGCCGGTAGAGGATACGCTGGCGGAGATGGAGGTGATGAAGATGATCACCGGCTTCTGCGGGCGATTGCCGGCCTGCACCTGGCCGATCATCTGCTTCGCCACCGCCTGCGTCAGGAAGAGCGGGCCCTTCGCGTTGATGGTCATCAGCCGGTCATAACTCTCCTCGCCCATCTCCAGCACGTCCGCGCGCACCTTCGGCGCCACCCCGGCGTTATTCACCAGCACGTCGATGCCGCCGAACTCCGCCACGGCCGTCTCCAGCATGCGGGCGCGATCTGCCGCGGCGGAGATATCCCCCTGCAGCGGCAGGCAGCGCCGTCCCAGCTCTTCCACGCGCACCTTCACTTCATACAGGCCGCTGGTCAGGTTCTGCGGGTCGGCCACAATGTCGTTGGCGATGATGTCATACCCGGCCCCCGCCAGGCACAGCGCAATGCCGCGCCCGATACCCTGTCCGGCCCCGGTCACCATCGCACACGGGGTAATCTGCTGTGTCACGTCAAATCTCCCTATGAGTATTTTCCGAAGGAAAAGTGTACTCGGGGAGGGGGAGAACGTCAACTTACTCCTGGGCTCGCAGGCCTGCGGCGGTACTCCGCCGCATATCCGCGCCTGCCCTTGTAGGAAAGCCTACCAATTAAGGGGCAGGCGCGATATGCGGCGGAGTACCGCTGCAGGCCTGCGAGCCCAGGAGTTACCCCCCCAGCACCCACTTCACCACCAGGTGCACCACGATCACCCCGCAGAACACGGCGGCCGCCGGCTGCAGGATGCCGGTCAGGCTGCGGAAGAGCGGCGTGCGAAAGTGCTCGTTCGTCACCACGATGCAGACGTGCATCGGGCTGATCATCATCCCCAGGTAGCCGCAGCCGTAGGCGAGCACGGTGGTGGACAGCATCTGCACCAGCGTCGGGTGCGGACCGAGCAGGCTGACCACGATGGGCAGGCTGGCGCCCACAAAGCCGAACGCCACGCCGAAGGTCAGGCCGCTGATGAAGGGAATGATCATCATCACCGCCAGCAGCGGAATGCCCCAGCGATCAAGGTCGCCTTTCATCACCTCGATCAGCGGAACATGGTTCGGCAGGTCAGCCTTGATGTAACCGCCGTAGAGGTGCAATGCAAGGACGATGCCCATCATCTGCAGCGTCTTGGAGGAGAGGGCAATCTTCTTCCACGCCGCCCACGGCAGCGGCCGCCGGCGCTGCAGCACGCACATGGCGCACACCACGCCCACGATCATCGGGATAAAGTTGTCCAGCTCCGGCAGGCCATGGTAACGAAGGCGCACGCCGGCATACGCCAGCGCGATCGCCGCGTAGCAGATCACGATGACGATGATCGGCAGCAGCAGCGATGGCAGCGATTCCGTCGCCTCCTGCTCCCCGGCCGCGCACTCGAAGGCGGGCAGGCGGCGCAGGTAGCAGAAATACCCCGCGCCCAATGCCGTCAGCGTCAGCGGCACCCCCACCAGCATCAGTTGCCAGACCTGCAACCCGGTGATCTGCATCATCAGCAGCACGCCCGGGTACAGCGGCCACCAGTATTCCCAGATGTGGCGGAACCAGTAGTTGATCTGCGTCTTCAGCAGCGGCGGAATATTGCCCTCGACGTCGCAGCGGTCGACCAACGGGGCGGAGAAGATCGCGCCGCCGGGCATCGGCAGGAAGCCGATCACCGCCGGCAGCATGGCGAGGGCCGCCTTGCGCGAGTAGCGTACCTGCAGCGATGTCACCAGGTCGCGCATCACGCCGCACGCCTCCATCTGCGAGCTCAGCCCGATCACCGCGTAAATAGCCACCGCCAGCAGCAGCGCCTCCAGCGTGATCAACCGGTGCGCGCCAATCGAAAGGATCTCCGCCGGCGGGTGCCCGCACCAGGCCGCCAGCGCCAGCGTCCCCACCAGCACCGCCGCCACGAACGGCACGCGCAGCAGGTTGACCACCAGAATGAGCCCCAGCGTTCCCAGGACTTTGACGAGCACCGGTGCGGACATGACGGCTTCAAGCATGATGGCGCTATTGTAGCAGCGGTAAGTCGTTCGTGGCTAGAGCCGGCTGGGAGCGCGGACCTCTGAGTCCGCGCGAGTGGTTGGTGGCAATACGTGCGGACTCGGAGGTCCGCGCTCCCAGCGTTACGCCGCCTTCGGCAGAAACTCCAGCGCCGGCAGCGGCTCCTCGTGACCGACTTCCTGGAGAAACACCATCTCCCGCAGCCTGTAGACCACCGCATCAGGCACCGGTCCCGGCTGTTCGCCGGTGTAGAGCATATCCGGGGAGAGCCGCACGGTATCGGGCGGGTTGTGCAGCTCGGTCTGCGCGAAGAGCATGAAGCTCAGGATGCGTCGGGCGTGCCGCCGGGCGAGGTGCAGGAAATATTCCCAGTCCAGCTTGCCCTGCTGGCGGTCGATGATGGAGAGTGCGTCGTGCCAGTCAGGCCGGCCTTCGGTGAGGGTGAGGATCTTGCGGAACAGCGTGTCCTCCGGCCCCATGATGCGGAAGAAATACCCATACTGGTTGACGATCCGCGAGTGGCGCATGGTCTCCGCGGTCACCTGGATGCCGCCGCGCGATTCCACGATCAGGTCCACCAGCTTGTCCTCGTGCCAGGCCTTATACAGCCAGCTTTTCTCGGTGTCGGTGGTGGTGAAGCCGGCTAGCGAGAGCGCGTCCATCGCCGGGCGCTGCGTCCGGCGGCTGATGAAGACGTCGAAGTCCTTCGTGCGCCGCTGCCGCCCGTAGAGCACGACGACGGTGCCGCCGCCGATCACATACGGGATCTTGCGGGCCTCAAGCGCGGTGCAAGCAACATGTAGTATGGCAAAATCCGCAGCGCCGACTTCCATACGCGCTCCTTCACACGGGAATGTACCCGGTGTCCGGTGATGTCCTCATCGCGGATGTCGTATTCTTCGGAGCGCGTTGTCGGGGTAACGCACCCCGGCAACTGTTAGCCCTTCGCCTGCCCCGCGTCTTCCTCTTCGATGTGCAGCGTCCGCTGCAGGTAGGCGATGCGGCGGCGGCGCTGCCACTCGCGCCAGGGGCGCATCATCGCCCCGACAAAGGTGCTGGACGGATGGCGCAGCACGCGCCGGTTCGGTTTGCTGTGGTTCTGCGGCCGCAGGATCCACGCCCAATCCCGGTGATAGCGCGCGAAGGCGTAAGCCACCGCCACGCCGCCCATCGCGAAGAAGCCGAGGAGGAAGAGCCAGATGCCGCCCACGCCCTGCGACGACGGGAACAGGAAGAAGAGCAGCAGGATGTCTAGCCACCCGAGCCACTTCGCCTTGATCGGCAGCACGAACATGAAGAGGATCGTCTCTTCCGGGTTCAGCCACGCCCACGCCACCACAATCGCGGAGAGCAGCAGCCACGGTCCGCCGATAATGGCCGCCTGCGGATCGAGGTGGAAGATGGAGATGCCTACCGTCCACACCAGCGCCGCCATCGCACAGGCGGCGACCAGGAAGATGATGTATCGCCACGGGCCCCAGCTCCGCTCCAGGCTGCCGCCGAACATCCAGAGCATCCAGCCGGTGATCAGCAGGTTGATGATATCACGCGCGCCGCCGAAGACGAACGGATGCCCGATCAGGCCGGTGAGCATATTCGGCAGGGTGAACGGTATGTAAACCAAGGGAAGATTCGACGCGCCGTGCGAGATGATACTCGCCAGGAAGCTGACCGCCATCAGCCCGAGGATGACTTTCGTCACCGGCATCGTGCTGAAGATGTTCTTCCCCTGCGACCAATTAGATTGTGGCACTGCCATATGCTCTACGACTCCAATGTGTATTCTTCCGCATCCAGGTCATCTTTCCCTGTGCCGCGTGGGGTAAATCGCACCGGACGGCGTGATGGTTCGGAGAAATGACAACACCCCTCGCTGACGGCAGCCGGCGAGGGGTGTAAAAAGGATATGGATCGTGCCGTTACGCTTCCAGGGGGACGATAGACACATCCCGCTGGTTCTTGCGCGCCCAGCCGAACTTCACGGTGCCCGGTTTCAGGGCGAAGATGGTGAAGTCGCGGCCCAGCCCGACGTTGACGCCCGGGCGGATGTGCGTGCCGCACTGGCGCACGATGATGCTGCCGGCGGTGACGAGCTCGCCGTCATAGGCCTTCACGCCGCGCATCTTCGGTTTGCTGTCACGGCCGTTTCGCGAACTGCCTACACCTTTTTTATGTGCCATAATAAAGCTCCTTCCACAGTCGCGCAGGATGCACGACCAGCGTCACGGCAGCGAGGTTACGCCTCGATGCTGTCCACCCGCAGGCGGGTGAAGTACTGGCGATGCCCGCGCTTGACGCGGATGTTCTTCTTCGCGCGATAGCGGAACGCGATAACCTTCTTCGCGCGGTCCTGCTCCAGCACGGTGCAGAGGACGCGCGCGCCTTCCACCAGCGGGGTGCCGACGTTGAAATTCTCACCGTCCACCACCATCAGAACGCGATCCAGCTCCAGCGTGCCACCCTGGTCGACGGGCAATTTTTCCACACGGAACGTATCGCCGGGGGTGATGCGGTACTGCTTCCCACCGGTTTCCACGATTGCGTACATGCTGATCTCCCTTTACACGCCCGGCCTCGGCCCACTTGAATGACTGATCTGCGATTCCTGGCCAACAGACGCAGATTTCGTGTTTAATTGCGGCGCGGCCGCCCCGCGCGAAATCTGAGCGTGCCTTTTCAGACAACGGCGATAAATATAGCAAAATCCACCCTCCGCTGTCAACATGCGCCAGGCAGATATTTTCCAGCGTTGTAATTCCGGGCAGCAGAACAGGCGTAAGAGGCCCGATTTGAGGTGAAAATAGCACCGCCGACTTCGTGAAGTCAGCTTGTGGACTGAAAACAGGAGGATTGGAAAGATGGAAGAGTGGAAGACTGGCTGGAATTCAGCACAACCGCAGATCCAGTCTTCCACTCTTCCATCCTTCCAATCTTCCTGTTCACACTCCATAAAGAAACATCACGAAGAAGTAATCAACGTTTCTCTTTCACGCGCAATGGCGATAATAAGGACATCTCCCCCCTGTCCTCAGCAGAAGGTATTGCCTTTATGAAATGGTTTTTTGTCCTCTTCCTGCTCCTGTGGGGCGCCGCGCAGGCGGTCCCGGTCGGATTCGGGTTGCCGCTGTCGCCGGCCGCGGAGAGTAATGCCGCGGCCGCTGGCGCCGAGATGGCGCACATGAAGGCCGCGGGCGTGCAATACGTGCTCATCCGCACGAACTGGCCGCGCCTGCAGCCGGCAGCGATCGCCTGGAATTTTGCCCCGCTCGACGCGCTGGTGAAGGAAGCCGATGCCGCCGGGCTCGAGCCGGTGCTGGTCCTCGGCCCGGCGCCGGGGTGGGCCGTCTCCTATCTGAAAAATCCCACTGCCACCGAATTGCAGCGCGCATACCCCACCTTGAGTGCCGCGCGGACCTACGCGGGGGCGGTCGCCAAACACTACCGCGGGCGCGTCCGCTATTACCAGCTCTGGGAGCGCCCGACCAGCACCACGCTGCTGGCCAACGCCTGCACGGTGCACGCGCTGTTCCGCGGCATGGCGGCCGCGATGCATGCGGTGGATCCCGGTCTGCAGGTCATCGCTCCTGAGCCCGGCGATGTCAACCTGAGCTGGATGCACGGGTTGCTGACGAGCGCGAAGGGGGCGGAGCGACCGGACATCTTGCTGCTGGCGCCGGACCGGTATGCCTCCTCGCCGCGCGCCTTCTGGTTCCGCGCCGGCGTGCTGCGCGACCGGCTGCCGGCGCCGGAAACGTGGGCGGAAACGCCGCTGAACGGCGACCTGACGATGGCGTCCGCCGCCTTGATGGGGGGGTGCGACGTCATCATCTTCAAGCCGGCGGACGGCGCATGCCCGGCTGCCGGCTCCTCCATGTATTCAGGGCTGACCGCCCTCACCGAGCTGCGTGGGATGCACTATACCGGGTGGGCGCAACTGGCGGGCACGCCGGTCAGCCTGTTCAACGCGGAGACAACGTCGCGCTGGCTGATGCTGCCGAAGCTGTCGCTGCCGGGCGAGCCGATGCTGTTTCCGGAGGTGAATGCCACCGTCCAGCCCGGCATCCCGGACGCGCGCCCCGTCGCGGTCGCCGGAGACACGGTGACGATGGATGCGGGCAATCAGGATTCGAACACGCTGCTCACGCTGCGAGACATGCCCGCCGGCCGTTATTCCGTGCAGAGCCTGGCCGCCGGTACCGCTTTCTGCACCGACCGCGACCGCGCGCCGTGGATCTACTTCGAAGTGCCGGACGGCTTCCTCTTCTTCAACATCGAGCGCCGCCCGGTGGAGGTGACCGTGCGCGTCGTCGGCGCGGCCCAGCCGGAGAAGGCGGGCTTCAACCTGTATTACGACGCCCTTACCGGCATGCGCTACTCGCCCTGGCAGAAGATCGACGTCGGCCCCGCGCGGACCTTCACCTACACCTTACGCCTGAACGACGCCCTCTTCTCCGACCAGGACGGCTACGACTTCCTCATCAACGCCGGCGGCAGCGTGGAGAGCGTGCGGGTGCTCGATGTCAGCGTGAAAAAACTATAAGCCTTGGGGACTGACCTTGAGATTAATGCCAGTGAGGAAATCACACGCCTGGTTGGGAGTCAGTCCCCATGTATAGGGGAGCTCACTTATCAGTGGGAACTGACCACAACTAGGCGCAGTCTTTTCCAGAAGGGCGGACTCCCCCTCGCCCAGGATTGGGAGAGGGGGCCGGGGGGTGAGGGCCCGTGTAGGCACGCCGGCACCGCATATTTGAACAGAATTGGGTCAGTTCCCGGGATTCGCCATTTTATCGCCGCTTGAACCGTCGCTGATCATTCGTTGCCGGCACCTTCGGCGGAACGACGGAAGTCCGCTGCGATGCCAGGCTGAAGCCGCTGAGTTGAAGTTGATATCGCTGCGCTTCACCGGGACCGGCGTCGAGTTGATCCAGGTACAGCGCGCGGATCCGATAGCCGCACCGCTGATCAGCATGGATCGGCGACCGCCGGCAGGTGATGCTGAAAGTATCCCGTTCAATCACCATTGCGGGATCGCGCATGTCTTCGTTCGCCTGCGCAAAAACAGGATCACCCCGCAAGGTCACCACCCCCCCGTCCTCATACCTTCTCACCGTCACTTTCGTCGACTCCAACCCGGCCCCCGCCGTTGGCAGCGGCTGGGTGGAATCGAGATACTGGAGGGTCTGCCCGTCCACCACTGCCACCGGTGCATACAGGTTGGTATCACGATAAATGAGATACTCGATGACACGGTTGCCCATGGACGGCCAGGTTACGACGAGGGCGCCGGGTTCATCCGCCGTCGCGGACTGCACCGCCACCGTCGGACTGACCATAATCTGCGGCTGCACGGTAATGGTAACGGTATCGGTCACGGCGCCGGCGTGCACGGTAAGCTTCACCACGCCCGGGTGCAGAGCGGAGAACACGCCTTGTCCGTCGACGATGCCGACGTCGTCACGGTCCAGCGTGATATACAGCGTAACGGGGTGAAGCGGCGGGGTCAGGCTGCACGCCACCCGGTGCTGTTCTCCGACATTGAGTTCAACGACATGCTCCGCCAGTGTGCAGGCGGCCGGCAAGGCCATGCCGGCGGGAAACAGGCTGATGTCGCTCACCATGGCCTCGCTGGCGCCGGTGAGGAGTGTCGTGAACTCCGTCGGCCGATATCCGTCCGGGCCGTCGACATGCACCTGAATCCGGCCGTGCGGTAAATTGGAAACACAATACCGGCCCTCTCGATCGGTCACCGAGACGAATCGGGCACGGAGGAGGCTGGCGCGAGGACTGGAGATCACCTCGGCGACCATGAAGGCGCCGGCGAGAGGCTTGCCGGTCTTCGCGTCACAAACCCGACCGGACATCGAAACCGTCGAGTAGAAGACGGCCTCCCTGAGAGGCGGTGTGCCGTCGACTCCATTGCCGCTTTCCGTAATGGTCCATGATCGGGCAAACGACAAAGCACACAGCAGGCAGGCGACCAGCACGACTGTTTTCATCGGCACTCCTGTCAAACGAGAAACCGGGGGTGATGCTGACGACGAATGCCATAATTATAGCACGTGAATTCGATTGATAAACCTCCTGGCGTTAGCCTTGGTGTTCTGCCCTATCTAGCTTCCCGGTAGGCCGGCGTGCGGCTCCCGAGCAGCTTCGACCTTCGCAACAGATGATCAACCTGCCACTTGAATTCGTGCATAAGCGCCTGCCCGGCCAGCATCGCGGCCAGCTCCTGTTTCACGCCGAGGAAGAGCCACGACCAGTAGGCCGGAATGATCAGCTCGATCTCCGGTTCCGTCAGCCTGGTGACTTCCTGGTAGCCGTCGATGATTTCATCATACTCCCCGCGCCAGGAGAGGGCGAAATCAGCGACACGGTAATTCAGATGCGAGCCTTCGAAGTCAAGGATGCCGGTGAGCTGCTCGCCCTCAAACAGCAGATTCCATGGTGCGAAGTCACCATGCAGCACCAGGATTGGCGCCGTGTTTTTCCCGAGGCGGGCGAAAGTTTGCTGCGCCTGCTCGAGATGCCAGCGCATGATATGCCCCTCGCGTGGATAAATGCATTCATAGGCTCGCAGGCAGGCAGTCAGTTCGAGATCGCTGATCAACTCGTCGGAGCAGCTAAAACCTTCACGCTGCCCGAGATCCGTGAGCTGTGCTGTAGAACCGTGCAACTCGGCGAGGAGTCGGCCCCTTGCCCGTCGTTCATCGGCATCCGCCGGTCGGCTAACCCCGGGCAGCCAGGTGAAGAGGCACCAGGTGCGTCCTCCCCGCACCAGCGGCTCCTCAACAGTGACGGGAACCGGCCAGCCCAGCGCATGCAGGCGCCGCAGCACAGCTATCTCATATTGAATGTCGCCGAACGATTGAGCCGCATATCCCCGCAGCACCAGGCGGTGTTCGCCTGACTGTACCAGCCAGTGCTCGTTTACGCGACGACTGAGATTCTCGAGCGGGGTAAGGCTCCAGTGCTGCATGACATCAAGCACGATTGGCGACAATGCCGGTTCTTCCGCCATGTATTATCCTCACATCAGCCTTAATCGCGTCACCGCCTCCGCCGCATCCGCCAGTGCCTCATGGGAAGACGCCATCGCGGCGTCAAGGTTCTGCGGGCGCTGGCAGATGGAGAAGAGCGCGGTGAAGCCGTGGTCATACAGCGTGCGCCAGCCTTCGCCCAGCGCGCCGGAAAGGCAGACACAGGGGACGTCGGCGGCCTGGCAGCGTGCGGCGACGGCGGCGGGGAGCTTGCCGTAGGCGGTCTGGAAGTCCGTCTGGCCCTCGCCGGTCAGGCACAGGTCCGCGCTGCGCAGATGCCCCTCCAGGCCGGTCAGCTCGATGGCCAGCGCCGCGCCGGGCTTGAAGGCCGCGCCCAGGAAGGCGAGCAGGGCAAAACCGAGGCCGCCCGCCGCCCCCGCGCCCGGCCGCCCGGAAAAATCCTCGCCCAGCAACGCCGCACACACCTCCGCGTAATGCCGCAAGCCAGCGTCCAGCGTGGCCACCTCCTCCGACGATGCGCCTTTCTGCGGAGCGAAGGTATACGCCGCGCCTTGCGAGCCGTAAAGCGGATTCGTCACGTCACAGGCGGCGACGATCGACACCCCGTCCAGCCGGCGGCCGGGCACGATGCGCGCCACCTGCCCCAGCGAGGCGCCCACCGGCGGCAGCGGCTGCCCGTTCTCGCCCAGGAACTGCCAGCCCAACCCCGCCAGCAGCCCCATCCCGCCGTCGTTCGTCGCGCTGCCCCCCAGGCCGACCACCAGCGTCGTTGCGCCCGCCTCCACCGCCGCCGCCAGCATCTCACCCAACCCGCGCGTGGTGGTGCGGAGGGGCGACCGCCCCTCCATCGTCGGCACCAACCCCAACCCGCACGCCTGCGCCGATTCGATCACCGCCGTGCTGCCGCCGTCCAGGTAGACAATCTCCGCGCATACCGGGGTAAACAGCGGTCCGGTCACTTCCACTGCTCGCGCCTCCCCCCCCGCCGCCTGCATCGCCGCCGCGAACCCCTCGCCGCCGTCGGACAACGGGCACGCCACCGTCTCCGTCCCCGCCAGCCGCGCCACCCCCTCCCCCGCCGCCGCGCATGCCTCCGCCGCGGAAAGAGAGCCCTTGAACGAATCGAACGCCAGGATGACCTTCACGGATTGCTCCCGTCAGAATAAACTACTCAGTAGTCTAGCATACCGCAGTTGTTTTGCCGATAACCGGCAAGGTGCTCGATTGAGACTCTCAGTCTGGAAGGATGCGAGAGCCCCGCCCGAACATAGGGAAGCCGGTACGTAGTGAGCCACGCAGCCGCAGCGGAGTGGCGTCGTATTTAGGTAAGCTTTCCTATACCCGAACGCCACTCCGCTGCGGCTGCGTGGCTCACTACGTACCGGCTTACCTAAATTCGAAGGGCGCTGAGTTAGAGTTTACCGCCCATATTTACTCAACAACTCGTCCAGCGCTTCCCGCAGCAGCACCGCCTCTCCCGTCTTCGTCTCCTTCGCCACGCACGCCAGCCGCTCTAGCTGTCCCTGCGTGTAATGGCTCGTCTTCGTCACCATCTTCTCCTCGCGAGCCAGGCAGACTTTGTTTCGTCCGGTGCGCTTGGCGCGGAACAGCGCGTCGTAGGCGTTACGCAACAGCGTGGTCGGCTGCGTGCCGTCTTCCGGACAACTGGCGACCGAACCGCTCAAGGTCAGGGGCACACTCACAGTTTTTCCTTCGGCAGTCACCGTGTGCTCCCGGTCAAACGCGCGCCGGAATTCTTCGATCCACAAAAAGGCGCGCTCCTTTTCCACCGGCAGCAGGATTACCAGGTCTTCCGCGCCGTACCGGTAGATGGCGCCGTCCGGTGGCAGGCTTTCCCGCAGCAGGTCCATCACCTCCTGCAGCACGGCATCGCCAACCTTGCGCCCATGCTGCGTATTGACCCGCCCGAAATGATCCATATCGGCGATGACCAGTGAGAGCGGTGCATCCTCCCCCTGCTTCGCCAGCAGTTCGGTCAGGCCGGGCAGGAACGCCTCTTTCTCATACACGCCGGCCATCGTCATTGTAGTCGTCATAACCGATAAGCCTCCTTTGTAAACAGTACGTTGATATATTTATACCATACTATGTATTAAAATATAATATTAATTAAGTATTATCTACAAAATACTATTAAACAATAAACAGCAACGGTTGCCATGATGCCCCTCTTTCTCTTACTCTTTCTCTTTCTCCCCACCATGACCAGTAAGGCGATGGGAAAGAACAGGTTATGCTTGCGTCGATCTATCCGTCCCTTCCAATGCTTTCTTCTATTACGAGGGGGAGAAAGAGAACGCGAAAGAGAAAGAGTCAGCATACGAACTCGGAGTCTGGAGGAACAGCATGCGCTGGGAAATCGAAACTAACGGCACATTTTCGCTGGCCGGCGGGCCGGTGGCGATACGTGAGATATATCCGGCGATCGATGGCCGAAGCGTGCGGCCGGTGCGGGTGTCCGTGGAGCGCACGGGAGACGGCGGCACCATCCGGTATGCGTTGGCCGAAGGATACCTGGAGCTGGCGCTGGGTTGCGATGCCCGGGGCGTGACGGTGGAGACGCGGCTCGGGGGCGTGACGCAGGCGCCGCACCGGGTGGCCCCGCTGGGGGATGGCGTGGTGCTGGCGGCGCGGGCCTTCCGGCAGGGGCTGGGGCTGGGCGGGCCGTCCGGGTTCGTCGAGCTGCCGCTGACCGAGCCGGTTGAGAGCTACGGCATCACCGCGCTGCAGGCGGAGGACGGGGCGGCGCTGGTCATCGCCTCGCACGATCACCACCGCTTCCTGCAGCACAGCCGGCTACTGCGGAACGATGACGACCGGACGCAGTTAACGGCAGGATTCCGCACGGAAGGCATTCCGCTGGCGGATGAGCTGGCCTTGCCCACATTATACCTGCAGCCGGCGGCGGACGCCTGGAGCGGGTTGCGGGAAGCGGCGCGGGCCATCGCGGAAACCATGCACGCGCGGGAGCCGCAGCCGATCAGCTACCACTGGTGCTCGTGGTACTACCTCTATTATGTCCTGACCGAGCCATTGCTCGATGAATACCTGGCCGGCTTCAACGCGATGACGCCGCCGTCCGGGCTGCAATCGATACAGATCGACGCCGGCTATTTCGCCTCGGAAGGCGACTGGCTGGAAACCAATGAACGCTTCCCGAACGGGTTGCAGGCCACCTTCGATAAGATCAGCGAGGCGGGCTACCGGCCCGGCATCTGGATCGGACCTTTCATGGTGGGTAACCGCAGCCGGCTCTTCCGCGAGCACCCCGACTGGATCCTGCGCGACCTTGACGGCAAACCCTTCGGCACCTGGGAGGTTTTCGGCGAAGGGAAGGTCTGGGGCTACCGCGACGAAGAGATCTACGTGCTGGACACCAGCCATCCCGACACCATGGCCTACCTGAAGACCGTGTTCGAGACCCTCCGCGCGTGGGGAGCGGGGTTGTTCAAGACCGATTTCATGTATTGGGGCCTGACCGACTCGACGAAGGTGCGTCGCCACACGCCGGGAAAGACATCGATGGAGTATTTCCGCGACGTGGTCTCGATGATCCGCGCGGCGATCGGCGAGGAGAGCTTCCTGCTCGGTTGCGTCGGGCCTTTCCTGCCGTATCTCGGTTACGCGGACGCCATGCGCATCGGCGGTGACGTCGGCGCCGATTGGAATGCCGGCTTCGGCCCGCAGAACATGTTTCAGGAATCGGTGGCCGACCAGTATTTCAACAACATCTGGTGGCAGAACGACCCGGACGCCATCCTGGTGCGGAACTTCCACACCCACCTGACCGATGTCGAGGTGCGTAGCCTGGCGCTCTGGCAAGGCATCCTTGGCGGCGTCATCTGCACCTCCGATCCCTTGCACGAACTGTCTCCCGAACGGCAGGCCCTCTGGCGCTTCCTGGCGCCCGGCGAGCCGTGGACGGCCGAGCTGCCGTATTTCAACACGCGGGAAACCCTGCACGTCGCCGTCCGCCGGTTCACCGACCCGCCGGCGTGGGCCGTGCTGATCTTCAACGCCACGGACGCCCCCATCATGCGCCAGTTCCCGGTGAAAGAGCTGACCGGCGAAGAAGCGCTGTATGCCTACCAGTGGGGGCCGGAAGGCTCAGCAGAGATCGGGAAGCGAGACCAACTGCTGCTGACGGTCGCACCGCACAGCGCGGAGCTATACTACCTATCCGCCACGCCGGCTCCCCCGCCGGAAGGGTTGACGCTGGGCGGTGCGAGATCATGAAAGGATCGTCCCGCGTAAAAGCTTCTGTCCAGTATGGTGATCGCCTGCTGGCCGCATTGGCCGCGATGCCGGAGAGCGTGCCGGCGGTCTTGTTTATACGTCATGCCGAACGATACGATATCGAACAGGCCGCCGAACCCGATGCGGTGATGTTGACACCGGCGGGCGAGGAGGCGGCGCGGGCGTTCGGAGGGCGGCTGCCGCTGGCGCGCCGGCTGCGTGTGTATCACAGCCCCATGCCGCGCTGCCGGGTGACGGCGGAGCGCATCGCCGAGGGCTTTTCCGCCGCCGGCGGGCAGGTGACTTTCGAAGGCGTGCTGGAGGGTCTGTGCCGAACCTATCTCACCGATCTCCCCGGTGTCAGGGCCTTGATACGGCAGTGCCAGGATGATGGCGAAGATGTCATTCGCGCCTGGTTCGATGGGCGGTTCGACCCCGCCATGATCGATCCGTGTCCCGTCGCCGCGGAGAAGCTGCGCCTGCTGGCAGAGACCGTCAGTTCCCCCGACCCTGACATCCTGACTATCTTGGTGTCCCACGACTGGGAGATCCTCGCGCTGCGCGAAGCCTTCCTGGGCGTGCGCCACGAAGACGTCGGCTGGGTCGACTTCCTGGATGGGCTGGCGATGGCCCGCGACGGTGAAGACTGGCAGTTCCGCTGGCGGGAGTTCAGCGGGCGAGGGTAACCCGGTCTCTCTTGCTCTCTCATCTTGCTCTTGCTCTGAAATCCGATTTCAGAGCAAGAGCAAGAGATTAGAGCAAGAGCAAGATGTCGGCTTACTTCTTCGCCAGCTTTGCCGCCACCAGCTCATCGATCTGGCGGTAGATCAGGCCTTGATCGATGCCGCTGACAGGGGCCATTTTACCCGGGGGGAAGGGGATGGCGATTTCGGCGTCGCCGAGGACCCAGTGCATGTCGATATGGCCCACGGCGTCGGGGGCGTTGTTCTTCGGGTCGGCGTCGGGGACGAGGACGGCGATGTAGTCCACTTTCGCGTCGAGGATGGCCTGGTTGTACTTTTCGTAGGGGTTATCCATGCCGACGTAACCGAGCCACAGCAGCAGGTCGCCGGGCTGCAGGTTCTTCGCGAAGGCGGTACTGGCCTGCCCGGGCGAGTTGAAGGGCACCCACGGCGTCTGGTTGTCGAGGAAGATGTCGCCGATCGAGTAGTGGCAGAGGGTGGAGACGCCCACCTTTTTGCCGGCCTGCAGGCGCGCGGCAATGAGGTCGGCGGCGGCGGCGATCTGCTGTTGCGTCTTTGGCGATTTCATGTCCTTCATCAGCTTATCCAGCCGCGCCAGGTAATCCTTCGCCAGCTTGCCGGCGGGAATAGCCTCTTTGCTGTCGCCGAGTGAGGTACGCCCTTCGTCCGACTGCAGCTTCGCGTCGAACTCCCCCGCGCCGGGGAGGAAGATGCTCATCAGCACGCCGGGGTATTTCCCCTGGCGGGTGAGGGCGGAGGCGTATTCGCAGGCCCACATCCAGGCATTCATGATGTTGGCCATACCGTTGACCGCCGAGTCCGCTTTGCCGGCGCCGCCGCCATTGTCGATAAGGAAGTCGATAGGGGCGTCCGCCGGCTTGCCCTGCTTCGAGGCGAAGGCAATGACCAGGCAGCCACGCCCCTTGCACTCCGCCATCACCTGCAGCATCTTCGGCCCGTCCACGTCCCAGGCGCGCACGTTAACCAGTGCGATGTCATTGGGGTCCTTGCGCCCGGCGGAATCCACCACGGCCACCAGTCCGCCCGCGCGGGAATTCATCTCCTCGCCGAAAGGCAGCTGCGAACCGTACGGCACCTCGATCAGCGCCCCCGGATGGGCGAGGATCCGCTCCGCCCCCGCCTCCGCCGCCGCGATGATGGGCGGCAGGTGGGCTTTGGAGAAGGCCAGTCGCGCGGCAAAGGTCGGCATCACCGGCGCCGAATGGGCGACCAGTGCGGCCGGCAGCATGGCCAGCATGATGAGTATACGGCACCAGCACGCCGTGGTTGATGATTGCATGTTGTCTCCGATCAATATTGTAATTGAGGCGGCGACGTCCTGTCGGCACAGGATACTTCGAAAGCTCAGCCGTCCGTCCCTTCTCGGGAAGGCTTCTTTTCCATGGTGACAGCTACCTTCGAGATGGTCACCTGAACCTTTTCGGTTTTCTGACCGTAGTCCAGCTTGATGGTGCCGATGGGTTTGCCATCGAGATGATATGACCAAGTGCCGTAGTCAACAGGCACACCCTGTGGTGTAGTGATCTGATAAGCAAAATCAATGGTCTTGATTGGTTGATTTGCCGTATTCCGCAGGGCGCACAGGCCGTACTGCATGCCGTCCGGCCGCGTGCCGCGGGCATATTCGTCAAAAACGAGCCCGTATTGCTTTACCGTACCGGCATCAGCCGGAGCGATCGTCAGGAGACGCGCCGGCTGCGCCGGAGGCTGGGATGGTCCTTCCAGAGTTCCACAGGAAATGCTCTCCAGTTTCGCGATCGTCGCTTTCGTCTTCCCGTTGAACACCGCCGAGATCGGCATCTCGGTCTTTGCCGAGAGCTCATCGAGCTTAAAAGTATGCGAGTCGACCTTTTTGCCGACGGCCGAGAAGAGCCCATATGTAACCCAGACGTCGCGGAGATCGACATCCTTCGCATTGAAGAGGACAATGCGCATCGACGCGGGGGTCAGCGTTTGCTCCACCACGATGACCCCTGTCTTTGCGGCCCACTGCTCGGCGTTCGTATCGACCGCTTTCGGCACCGGTTGCACCGCCTGTGCGGGCGGCGGCAAGGCGCCCGTTGTGTTTCCGGGCGGTTGCACCGCACGTTTCCCGCAACCGGCCAGGCCAATGAGCAGCATGGAAGCAATTATCATATGATGACGAGACATTCCGATCACTATAGCCTCCTTTCACATAGTGTGTTCAGTCACCATTCACATTACTAAGTAACCGCTATTGCTTCGGCGCGTAGAAGAAGCCCCGGCGGTACATGCCGCCGATGTCGGCGTTGTTCCACACCCGGATGGCGATGGTGTTCTTGCCGGGTTTGACCAGCTTTGTCACATCCACATCGAAATCGTGCGGATGCAGCCACCAGAGCTTGAACGGCTGATGATAGGCAAATTCGCCGTTGATCCACACCCAACCTTCATTGATGGTGCCGGCGCAATGGAACATGATCGGCTTGCCGACGAATTTGGCGGGGATATTCACCGTGGCGCGATACCAGCCGTAGCCGTCATAATCGTGGCCCTTCGCGTCCTCCGGCGGGTCCTGCGCTTCCCAGGTGAGGAAGGTGTTCTTCGTACCCCACTTCGCGTCGTCGAACTTGGGGGCGTACCACTCGCCGAGCACGCCTTCGTTGAAGCGGTCGCGCGAGAATTTCGTCACCAGCGGCAGCGGGGCGATCAGCGTGCCCTTGGCGCCATTGGTGAGGGTGGCGAGCTGCTGGTAGCGGAGCTGGCGGCCGTCGGAGAAGTAGGAGCGCGGGACCGCGCGCTTCTCCACGGTGATGAGGAAGGGCTCAATGGCCTGCAGCTTCACCTTGTCGTCTTGCATGCGCCCGGCGGCGGCGGCGGCGGCGGCGTAATCCATGCGGCCGTCGGCATCCTCCATGGCGGCGAAGTTCTCCAGGTGGTCGGCGATAATGGCGAAGGCGTCGAAGCGCGCGCGCTGCTCGTCCGTCATCTTTGCCTTGCGCGCGGCCTCCACATAGGTGTGGATCTTCGTGGTGAACGCCACGGTGTAGATGTGGTTGATGAGGAAGTCCTCATGCGGGTGGATGGTCGCCTTGCCGAGGGCGTCCTCGCAGGCATCCCACCACGCCTGCACCTGCGGGCCGGCCTCCGGGCCGAAGAAGGTGTTGTAGAAGTCCTGCTTCAGCGCGGCGACGTCGGCATGGCTGTCCCACATCAGCTTGCCGCGGATGTAGTAGCTGATCCAGGTGTTCATGAACGACTTGCGGCCTTCGCTGACGAAGCCCTTGATGCCCAGGTCTTTATAGAGCGGCGCGTTGGCGGTGAAGTTCGCCACGTCACACTCGGGCACGAAGAGGCCGGTGAGCAGGCCGGGGTTGTAGTCGTAGATGGTGATGTGGTTAGTCAGCTTGCTCCAGTCGGCGAGGATCTGCATCGACTCCTGCCGGCGCCAGCAGGTCGGGTCATTGCCCGGGTGCAGTACGCAGGAGCTGATGGGCGCATACATCACCTGTACGTTGGGCGGCAGTTTCACCCCCTGCGGCGGCATTTCGCGCAGCGCGTAGCCGGAGGTGGCGATCCACTTGTCCGGGAAGGCCTGCGCCAGTTTGGCGGCGAAGCCGAAGAATTCCTCGCTCTGCATCGGCTGATGGATGTAGGTGGGGTAGTTGAAATCCTGGCTCTGCGCCAGGCAGTTCGGGCAGTAGCAGTACGGCGCACCGTCCGGCGGGCTGATGCCGATGCCGCTGGGGTAGACGCAGGGGTACTTCTTCTGCCCGGCAAAACAATCCTTCGCGTTCTGAATGCACTGCGCCAGCACGTCCGGGTTGGAGAGGCAAAGCATGGTGTTGCGGTCATAGAGCTTGGCGTCCGGACTGCGTTTGCCCTGCTGATCCATGGCATACCACTCGGGGTGCTGCGCGAAGAACTCCTTGGGCGGCAGCAGGCAGCCGAGGAAGCCGTCGCCGGCGGTCGGATAGAAATTGGCGCCGCCGAAGCCGATCTTCGTGCCCCACTCGCTATAGACCGTCCGCTCCTGCGCGGTGATGGGCACCCAGCCGGAGAGCCACACGCCGCGGACGGCGAAGTCGGGCTTCGAGGTGACGTTCAGATCGGGTACGGTGACGGTGGCCTGTTTCGGCACGATCTCGCCCCATTTACCGGGGAAGTACCAGCGGCAGCCCAGCTTCTCCAGCAGCGCGTAGGCGGCGTAGAGGTTACCCTGGTACTGCCCATCCGCGTTGCCGCCCACCACCAGGTCGTTCTGCATGGTGCGCAGCACGTAGCCCTCTTCGCCGAAGGCATCCTTGCGGATACTCGGGTCGAAGCCGACGGGCACCTGCACCCCCAGCGTCTTTGCCGCGGCGGTGTGGCCCACCAGCACGCGCGCCGTCAGCCCGGCCGGCAGCGCCTCGCCCTCCTTCACGATGGGCAGCGTGGCGCCGCTCATCAGCGCCAGGTACTTCTGCAGCTCGCCCGCCGCCTTCTGCGCGCTCGCTTCGGTCGCCGTCACGATCACGGCCTTTGGCGCGCCGTCCGCCGCCAGCGTCACCGCCGCCCGCAGCGCCACCGGCAGCGCCAGCGCAAGGCACAGGAGGAAGGGGGTCAATCGTCGGATCATCGTCAGTCACCTCGTTGAATGATGGCAGGTCGGAGGCCCGCCTTATAACCGATAGACACCGGTACCGGGAAAAGGTGTTTTTGAGCGTGGAATGATGAAAAAAACATCAAAATGATAGGTAGGATATTTCGCCGGCTGAGGGTTACCGCGGGTGGGAAACGACGATAAGTTGAGGGTCGGGTCGAGAGCATGGCGCTCCGGTCTTTCGGGGTAACGAGCGCCTGGTCGGGAAACCGTTTGGGTGAACGGTGCCTCGATCAGGCGCCTTCCCAGATGAAGTGCTGTAGCTATACCCATAAACGGACGCACTTAAACCTTCGCGATTTCGGCGGTTCCCCGCTAGTCGAAAGTTTCCGTATGGTCGATGACGGTCTCAGTGCCAGCGTCCGTGGTTAAGGTGTTGTACCAGGCGCGTTTCATCAGTTTACCATCCTGATATACTTCACGGTACAGGGGGGTATGGCCGTCCGGCCAATTCACCGACCGTTCGGCCAACGTGCGGGCGGGGGTGAGGGAAAGCTGTTCCATACTGACGTGGCGTTCTCCGGTCTGCACGGTGCCGTAATAATGATCTTTCCCACCTTCTCCAAATATATTGCCGCCGATTTGCAGTATCACCCCGGCGGCGGGCAATTGGATCTGCTGCTCGAAGCTTTGCAGCGTGCCGTCCATGTTGAAGGTGAGCTGCTGATAGGTGACACCGCCGACCTTCAGGTATTGAATTCTAATGGTGCATCCGAGAATCGCCTTGTTATTATCAGAGATATTGAGCCTGATCGGTGAGGGCCGATATGGAGACCGGAGGAGGACGGTGCCGTCGGGTCGGGTGATTGGACCGACATTCTCTTCCTTGACGGCGCCTATATCGTAGCTGGTTGTTCTCCCCCCGCCGGTCATGAAAATGGATGCGGACGTAAAGGGAATCTTTATCTGCTCGATCCAGCCTAGTGGGTCGCCTTCCTTGAGGTAGCGCGCCATGAAGAGGATGCGTTTCACCTGGTCATCCGGGTAGCGTTCCGCCGCGGTTTTCACGGCATCGTCCCAGGATAGCGCCGGGTCGATCTCGACCCAGTATTGCGGGGCGACATCCTTCAGTTGCGTCTCGCGCAGGGGGATAGCTTTGCAGGCGGCGTTCAGCGCATCGATGATCTGGGTGTCAAAACTCCCCGCCTGCCACAGCGCGGGGTATGCGGAGAGGGCGGGAAGGGCCAGCAGAAGCAGCAGGCCACAGACGAGAGCAAGGAGAGTGAATCGCATACGCATTTCCTGGCGTTAGTATTCTGTAAGTATTATGACACATCTGGTGGCATTTGGTTTCAGGGGCGTGGGATTCGCCCGTGGATCGCATCCTCCGATCGAGGGGGCGACGGGGGGAAGCCGTTTGTCTGACCGGTGTTCCGTATACGGACGGAATGAACTTTTCCAGGGTCACTCTTCTTCAATCACCAGGTTCGCCGGCAGTTTCGGCGCCGGGGTCAGGTCGAAGGGAATGCTGAAGGGGAGCCAGCCCCCGGCGATGGTGACGTGCACTTCGACCGGCGTGCCCCAGAAGCCGTAGTGGAACCATTTCACTTTATCCCTTGTTTCGCTGTTACCCAGGAAGCAATTGAGGTAGCGCAGCCGCCGTCCGGTGGCATCATAAGCGTTCACGATGACCGGGTACTCTCCGACAAAGCCGTTCTCCCCCTCAGGCAGGCCGGCAATGAGCAGCGCGGCGCCGCGGAATTGCACGCCGATGGCGCCGATGCGCGGCTTCGCGGGCGTCAGCACGTAAGTTTTAACGGTCGCCGGATAGTGGATATTGACCGTGCCGGTGGCGCGGGCAAACTCCTGCAGGTTTCGCAAACGGTATTCCTGAACATAGTTATCGTAGTCGAAGATCTCGGGTTCCGTTGTCCCGGTCATCGCTTTGCCCCCGGCATCGAAATATTGCGGCTTGTTGATATCCACAAGAGTGAAGGCGCTATTCCAGACTCGGGGCAGCTTGAGAGCGATCGCGGAGCGATTGTAATCCTCCCAGGTGTCCAGGCGCCCGGCAACCACGCTGGTCTGCGCCTTGACGGCATCCGGGCTCAACGTCGCGCCTTCTCGCGAAGGTTCGGGTCGCTGGTAACGCGTCGATTTAAGGAGGTAACGCGTCGATTTGAGGACAACAGGCGAGGAGACTTTCACCACACCAGGCTCGGCATACGCTTTGATGTCCAGCGTGACGGTGGCGAATTGGGTGGGATAAAACACTTCCACCTTTGCGATGATGCCATCCGCGAAGAAGCTGTTGTCGCGATCCGGATTCAGCCACTGGCGGGAGGAAGGAATCGACAGGCTGGCGCCCGCGGCATCACGCAGGATGACGACTGGCTTCTCGCGGTTCCCGGTCCAGTTCAGCGTCAACACCACCGCATTGCCCGCACAACGCTTCAGGGTAACGGTGAGCGGGTCAGCGGTCTTCGTGACGTCGAGCTCGTCCGGCGTGAATTCGACATGGGCGAAGGCGCACGGGATGCGCACCGTGGCTTTGCCTTCGGCATGGCTGAGCGTGGGATTCGCCACCGTGGCATACACGCGCGGGTCTGGGAAAAACTCGTTATCCTGTGACTTCTCTTCCGCGGTGGGCGCGCGCAGGATGTTCTTCCCGGCGGCGTTTATCAACTTCGACCATTTGTAGTCAAGCTGCGCAAAGCTTCCATTTGGGATAAGAAAGTCGTCGAATTCGACACGAGCTGAATCGGTGAAAAGGCCGAGGAAGAACAGGTTGTTCTTCATGGCCGCCAGCTTTGCCGTCACCTCGGCGGCGTTCACGTTGACCGGGGTGTCATAACCCATGGCGAAGATGAGCGATGCCGGCAGGCAGAGCAATCCGACGAGTAGCAGCAGGCGGAGCGTTTCGCGGATCATGCCCATGGGTGTCACTCCTGTATTGAGGTAGGGATTAATTATAACACATTATGTGCGTATTGCTGGCGAAAGAGGCATGGCAGCGGCGGTCGCATCGTGCGGTCGGGACGCCGACATCGTGTCGGCGCGAGGGTAATTGGTCGGCTTGCCTCCCAGGGGTTGCATCGTGCAACCCCTGGCTATCGGATGACCGCCTTGCTGGCTGGGATTCCGCATCCATACGAAAATCAGAGCAAGAGCAAGAGTTTAGAGCAAGAGCAAGAAGGGGTGGGGCCAGGTTTACTGGCCCTTTGCTTTTATTTTGCCGGTTCCTTCACCAGTGCCAGATCGTAGGGCAGGTTGAGGGTGAGCCAGTTCTCGACGACGGTGACGCGGACTTCGGTGGGGGTGCCCCAGAAGGCCTGCACGGTCCAGTCCACGTTGTTTTTATACTCGCTGCCGCTGAAATTGAGCTTTCGCAGCTCATGGTCGGTGGCGTCGTAGGCGTGGACGAGCTCGGGGTCGCCGAAGGAGAAGCCGTTTTCATCATACACCATCTCCGGCAGGCCGGCGACCGCCACTTTCGCGCCGAGGAAGCGGGCGGAGATGTTGCCCTCGCGGGGTTTCGCCGTGGTGAGCACGACGGTTTTCACCGTGCCCGGGTAGCGGAGCTTCACGCTGCCGCTGGCGCGGGCGAAGCCCTGCGGCGGGCCGTTGAAGCGGATGCCGTCCACGAAGAGGGCATCGCGGTATTTCCCGATCTCCGGGTGGAAGGTCACGTCCTTGCCGTCGGCACCGACGGTTTTCGGTATGCCGAAATCGACACGGGCGAAGGCGCTGTTCAGGACGTGGGGCATATTGAGGACCAGCTCGGGAATGCCGTCTTCGTCATACCGAAGCGCCAACGTCGTTTGCGCTTTCAGGGCATTCTCGTCGAGGATCGCGCCTTCGATCACAGTGCTCGGCGGCAGGTAGCGGGCGGTTTTGACGACGGGGGCGTCTTCGTCAAACACCTCCGGCTCGGCGGGCACCACGATGTTCAGCACGGAGGCGGCGAACCCAGTGGGGTAGTACACCTCGATCTTCGCGATCGTGCCCTGCATCCGAAAGTCCATGTTGCGACTTTCTCCAGGCACCTCGGAGTAGGAGATCTCGTTCATCTGCAGGCTGCCGCCCGTCGCGTCGCGCAGGATGATGATCGGATCCTCTTCACCCAGGCCTTTCAGCGTCAGCCGGGCGGCGCCGCCTTTACATTCCTCCAGCGTCGCGGTGATGGGGTCGGCAGTCTTCGTGGCTCCCGTCTCATTCGCGGTAAAGTCGACGTGGGCGAAAGCGCAGGGGACGCGCACCGTCACCTTGCCTTCGGCATGGGAGATGTCGGCTTTCCGGTCCGCGGTGTAAACCTCGGGACCGGCGTTGAACAGCTCGCCTTCCGCCTTCTCCTTTGCGGTGGGCACGCGCAGGATGTTCTTGCCGGTGGTGCTGAGCAGCTTCGCCCATTTATAATCGAGCGTCGCGTAACTTCCGTTCGGGATGAGATACGCGTCGAACTCGACTCTGGCCGAGTCGAACATATGGCCGAGGAAGAACAGGCTGTTCTTCAGCGTATTCAGCTTTGTGACCACTTCAGCGGGGTCCGCGTTGACCGGCGCCGGAGTGAGGTTATACTCGGCAGCAAAGGCCGCCGACAGCAGGCACAGCATTCCCGCGAGCAGCAGCCGGCGGAGAAGTTCACGAATCACCATGGGGCACTCCTGTAAAGGGATTGGATCGTGGACCAATTATAACATATCGCGGCGCTGTTTCATCTCTTATTACGGACAGTGTGCGCTGTACCAATAAAAGCCGGGCGGGGCAGTCTCCCCCCCACAGTGACTGCCCCGCCCGATGCCGGGATCCTGTCTACCCCCGTTTTACCAGGATCCCGGCCGTGCTATCGCCGCCTGGCCGATCAGATCGGTGTTTGGGCTGGGACGGTTACCCGATCCCGCTGCCGTCGGGCGACGATAGACAAACTTCACTCCTCATCGTAACTGTGCAGCAAATTGACCAACTCGTCCTTCCGCTGCAGAACCGCAATGTCGAGCGGCGACAGCCCGGCATCGTTGCGCCAATGCGGGGAGGCGCCGAAGTCCAGCAGGATCCGCACGGTTTCCCGCCGGTTCAGGAACACGGCGAGGTAGAGCGGCGTCATGCCGAAGACATCGACGGCATCGACATCGGCGCCATGCTCGAGCAGCATCTCGGCCATCTTCTCCCGTCCCTGCATGGCCGCCAGGTGCAGCGGCGTCCGATACAGATGATTGCGTTCATTCACATTGGCGCCTCTGGCAAACAGAAACTGCAGGAATCCTTTGCGCGCCTCGCGGGCGGCAACGTGGATAGGCGCCATGCCGGTAAATGAAATATGAGAACACGTTGCATCAACCATACCGGGCTCCTTTCTTGTACTCCCAATATCAGTATTTGCATGAGGCAACACGGATAAACGGGTTAGTTACTGAACGAGATTAAGTTTTCGTTTACGAGATTAAGGACATGGCGCGAGTCCTTGAGGAACGGGAGGTTTGCTAAATCGGCCATTGAATCTTATCGAGAGGAGTGAGATCCTTCAGACGAGAGGTGAACCATGCGTTTCCGTTATCTATTGCTGTTGCCGGTGCTGGCATTTGTGCTGGCCGGGTGTAACGGCACCGACAACGAGACCGCCGCCACACCAGCGACGCCGGCGGGAGAGTATGCGGCGTTCGTGCTGCGGTGCTGCGACGAGACGGAGGCGCGAATTCCGGAGCTGACGAAGCTGGCGGAGCAGGTGGCGGAGATGCACGCGGGCGGGGGGAGGCTGGGGGTGATCTGGGATCCGCCGAGTTCGACCGGGCCGCAGGGGCCGCAGTACGAGATGAAGGGACGCAGCGGGGGCTTCGGGGCGTTTGACGTCAACCTGGCCAAGCAGCCCAACGCGGACAGGACGAAGGACGTGGCGATCGTGGGGTATCAGCGCACACCGGAGCCTGCCGAGCTGGAGATATTGAAGAAGTACCGCGAGAAATATTTCATTATCGCTTTCGGGCCGAAGGAGCTGCCGGCGCTAGCGGATTACGTGAAACTGTGCGACGCGTGGGTCGACACCGGGCTGGGGGCGGATGACCGGGCGGTGACGCTGCCGGGCGGCACGCGCGCCGGGCAGGGGAACGCGCTGGTGAATTCACTCAACACGTGGGCGTTCCTGGGCGAGCTGACCGCCGCCCTCACCCGCAAGGGGAAGATGCCGGTGCTGCTGATGTCCCACTCCCTGCCCAAGTCCGACGCGTGGAACAACAAATACCGCGGGAAGACCAACTTCCACGATGACCTGCAGGTGAAGCCCATCGCCGCCGGCACGTTGAGCCGCGAATACCTGCAGCAGATCCGCGATCTGGTGAAAACCTTCGCGGCGACGCAGCAGCCAGCCATCGATCAAGCCGTCGGATTGATCGTCGAGGAGCTGAAGCAGGGGAAGAAGACGGTGGTGGCGCAGACCGGGCATACCACCTTCGAACTGGTCGGGAAATATGAAGACGCGGCATGGGCGCAGCCGGTGGTGTTCTACGAGACGACCGGCCGCATCAAGCAGTATCCGGAGCTGACCGCGGACGGCGCGCTGGTGCTGCGGCTGGGCTACAGCGGTATGGAGCCGTCGCTAATGGACGTGCTGAAGCAGAAGAAGCAGCGGGTGATGATCATCACCAGCAACCACGACGCCCGCCCGGAGTACAAGGTGCCGGATGAGTATGCGCCAGTCATCGACATGGGGTGGGACTTCGGCGACGCCTGCGTGCAGATCGAGGGGTACCCGATCCGCGTGTTCCCGCCCAGCGGGGTGATGCAGATTGTGGCGTATGAGGCGGTGAATGTGGAGGTGCTGGCACGATTAGCGAATGCAAAATGAAAAATGAAAATTGCAAAATGAATGCCGATTTGAAGGTATGTTATATCACTCATCTGCTATGATCGTTAAGATTCAGGTCGGACAGATGAATCGATCGTGCGCAATGATTACAGATAAAATACGATTTTCCATCAGGCCTTTTATCTATGAAACGATAATTGTTTGAGGATACGCCGCAGTGAGGGCATTGCAGGCCTGCCGTCCGAATTACAGATATGAGTTCCTGGCATCGCTTATTATTAGCTTCGAGTTCTTGCTGGCGCTGAAGTTTCTTTTGGTTATCTTCCTGTTGAAATGCCTCTAAAGCTGCTTCACGGTGTTCCCAATCGATGGCAGCGAGGATTGACAGGGCGGTAGGCAGGCGCTCCTGTAACTCGTTGATATGATTCTGAAAAAGTTGAACTTCCAACCTATACCATTCAACAGGTCTAGCGAAATGAAATTCCAACAAGTCTTCCCAATCAGATAATGATATTCTATGGGTGATCGCTGTTTCTGAAAACATCAGCATTATTTGATCTTCACCTAACGATGGATTCACTTCGATGAACAGAGAATCAGTTTGAAGGATTGACTCCCAGAAGATATTCTGCTGACTAGCTTCCACCCGTGCGTCGAAATAACGCCGGGCGAATCGCTTCCGATCAGGCCATTCGTCGTAGCAGGCCCAGTGCATCCCCGCATCGCAATATTGAATCAGGGGGTCACCTTGAGGAAAGAAAACTCCAGATGTAGCGACTATCATCTCTCCTTCCTGAAGCGTCTTGCTGCAGATCGCGCAACGAGTTTTCCCAAGAATAATCAGAGCCATCATTGATCCTCGCTCTTCTCGGTTTACTCCCTGAACTGATCGACCTTTGCCTTTAACCGCTGGGCGCGGGCTTTCAGGTCGGCGTGTTCGGGCTTGGCCAGGTTGGGGTCGTTGGCGATGATGGATTGGGCGGCGTTGCGGGCGGCTTCCAGGTGGGCGGCGTCGCGGGGGAGGGTGGCGAGCTGGAAGTCGAACATGCCGCTCTGCTTGGTGCCCAGGTATTCGCCGGGGCCGCGGAGGGCGAGGTCGGCGTCGGCGATGTAAAAGCCGTCCTGCGACTCGGTGACCACGCGGAGGCGCTTGCGGGCGTGGGCGCTTTCATCGTCGGCGTCGGCGAGGGCGGGGTTGTAGCGGGGGTGGGTGACGAGCAGGCAGACGGATTTATGCTCGGAACGGCCTACGCGGCCACGGAGCTGATGGAGCTGGGCGAGACCGAAGCGCTCGGCGTTGTGAATGACCATGACGGTGGCGTTGGGCACGTCCACCCCTACCTCAACCACCGTTGTGCAGGCGAGGATGTGTGTCTCGCCGCGGCGGAAGGCCTCCATCGCCGCGTCCTTTTCCTCCGGGCGCAGGCGGCCGTGCAGCAGGCCGACGTGCAGGTCGGGGAAGACGCGTTTCTGCAGCTCCGCCGCCATCTCCGTCGCCGCATCCGCCTGCAGCAGGTCGGACTGCTCGACGAGCGGGCAGAGGACGTAGGCCTGGCGGCCGGCGGTGACCTGCTCGCGGACCAGACGGTAGACTTCCTCGGGATGCGTTGCCGATGCCCAGCGCGTTTCCACCGGGTGGCGGCCGGGGGGCAGCTCGTCGAGGCTGGACAGGTCCAGGTCGCCGTAGACGGAAAGGGCCATGGTGCGCGGGATGGGGGTGGCGGTCATGACCAGCGTGTGCGGCAGGCGACCTTTGCTGCGCAGGGTGGCGCGCTGCTGCACGCCGAAGCGGTGCTGCTCGTCGATGATCACCAAGCCGAGATTGCGGAAGGCGACGCCTTCCTGGATGAGCGCGTGGGTGCCCACCGCCAGCAAGGTGCGTCCTTCCGCCAGGGCGGAAAGCGCGGCTTTCCGCTCCGCGCCGGTCACCGAGCCGGTGAACAGCACGGGGGCGATGTCCAGCGGCTTGAGCAGGCGGGTGAGCACCAGGTAAAGCTGCTCGGCGAGGATTTCGGTAGGGGCCATCATCGCCGCCTGCACGCCCGCACACGCGGCAAAGGCCAGCGCCGACGCCGCCACCAGCGTTTTGCCGGAGCCCACGTCGCCCTGCAGCAGGCGGTTCATCGGGCGCGTGCTTTGTAAATCCGCCTGGATTTCGTTCATGACGCGCTGCTGCGCATGCGTGGGGGTGAAGGGCGCAAGCTGCCCGGCCAGGTCGACCAGCGAGGTGGGCGCGCTCAACACCTCACCGGCCTTGCTCTGGCCCAGTTCCCAGTGGCGGCGCGCCAGCACCAGTTGCGGGATGAGGAACTCCTCGAAGGCCAGCCGCGCGCGGGCAGATTCGTGCAGCTCAGTGCGGGTCGGATGGTGCAGCTCATGCAGCGCCGCCACCAGCGGGAGCAGGCCGAATTCCTTGCGGATGGCGGCGGGGATGGGGTCGATCAGGTCATTCGCCGCTTCATCCTGCCCCAGTGCGGCCAGCACGCGCATGACGGCGCGGTGCACCTGGTTCTGGAAGACGCCGAGCGTGAGCGCGTAGAGGGGCACGCGCGCGCCGGGGCGCAGCGTTTCCGCCTCCTGGTCGGAGACCGCGTAGATATCTTCCATGCGCAGCTCGACAATCTTGCCGGTGCGCTCGACCTTGCCGAGGGCGAAGACGCGCTGGCCGGGCTGGAAGGGCAGCTTGGATGGGCTCCAGCTCGCGGCGCCGCGCTTCATGCGGTCGGAGCCGATGCTGAAGGAGGTAATCCACAGCTCGACGTCGCTGTCCTCGAGGGTGAGCGTGTATTTGTAGAGCGGGCCGGGGGCGGTTTTCGAGTGCGCGCGCTCGTATTCGCGGCGGGCGACCGTGCCCACCACCGCGGCGCGGGCGCCGTCCTGCAGGTCGCGCGGGCGGAAGATTTCCATCCAATCGCGCGGGACGTGGTAGAGCAGGTCGCGGACGGTATACAGCCCCAGGCGCTGGGTGAGGATCTTCGGCCACTTCGCGCGCGGGGCGAGCTGGTCGATGGAGAGTTCGAGGAGCTCCTGGCCGACGGGGAGGGCGGAGCTTTCGGGCTTATTGGACTTCTCAGAGCGGGCAGGAGCATCGGTCTTTTGCCGGACGGGTTTCGGGCGGGCGGCGGATTTGGCCGGTTTGGCGGCCGGCGTGGCCGGCTCTTCGCGCTCTCGCAGCATGTCGATGGCGGCCATCGCGCGGCGGCGGCGCTCGGGCACCGGCATAGCGGCGTAATCGCGCAGACCGCGCGCCAGCGAAAGGGCGAAGTGGTAAACCTCCTCACCGCCGTCATGCTGCATTTCCGCCCACTGCCGGGTATATTCGCCGATGCCCATGCCGGAGATGGCGGTATTCGGGCAGCCGCGCGCCAGCTCCAGCTCCAGTGGCTTGCGCAACCGGCGCCAGTAGGTTGTGATTGTCGCGGTTGGGTCAGCGGGTTTCACTGGAGTTAGTGTAACACAGGCGTTCGCTGGAGGCAAGGGTTGGTTGGAGTTTTGAGTTGGCGAAAGATTCGCTAGCCTATTTAACCCGCTTTGATCTGAATATCTACGATCCGCCGAGGTGGCCAATCCGAATCATCCCATAATTGGTAAGTGCCATCCTCTATTAGTACGGCCAGCTTGTAATCGAGAGGAATATCGCTTAATTGGATATATACGCCTGCCTCGTCTTCGGTTTTCGTATATTCGAGATCCTCCAATCTCTCTTCGTCGAGTTTTTGCCAGTAATAATTATCGAAGTAGCTCATCCAGAATAGTATCGTTGGTAAGCCATTATCATAGGAAGCATAAAATTCATTGTACCAATTGGCCATATCTTTGATATAACCCCAATGATTCAGTCTCATTATTTGGTCTTCATCGAACGTATAGCCATATAACGGCTGGAGCGTTTGGCAGAGCAGGTGGAAGAGCTTGATAAGATCGGGGACGATTTCATTATCAGAGTGCAGATGGTACCAGACATTGAAACTGATATGCTTCTTTTGAAGATCGATGTTAAAGTGAAGATTATTCTCCAAGGTAGAATTTTCACTCTCACCATCCGAATAAGACCATAACGTGAAGTAGCCACCCTTCAGTGCGGCATATTCGATTACCGCCTCGTAACTTACTAAAGAACATCTTTCTTCTTCGAAACTCTCCATATCGATCATTCGAAAATAGGTGACCGGATGGTCCTCATCGATAACCGTGCCGTATCCCAAGGATCGAGCGCAGTCGAATACCTGCCGGATGATGGCTTCTTTATCCGCAGGTACCATTTTGAGTTTTAGTATAAAATCCCAGGTGTTTGACATGATTTTACCTACCCCTCAACGGAATCGCGTCCTGCGGTCGAGGCGCCGCGTCGTGTCGGCGCGTTAAAAATTGGTAGGCCTGCCTCCCCCGGGTCGCCCCGATTCCTTCGGGGTAAACTTTCGTGCGACCCGGGGCTATTGACTACCAGCCCTTCAGGCTGGGATTCCGCATCCGTGCGGAATGGGATCACGATCACGGGTTCAAGGTAGGATAGGACTTATAGGCCTTATAGGACTTATGTGAATAAGTCCGTTTTCATGCTAGGCCTGATCAACTCCGAACTAATCCTATTTCACCTTTCCCGTTGCGTCACGCACCTTTTTCTGCCCGGCCACGTTGATGGCATTACGGACTGCGAAGTAGTCGGCGCGATCCAGCACCTTGCCGAGGGCGCCGGCGGCTTCTTGGATTTGGGCGGGGGTTTTGATGCCGACGACGGCGACCTGGATGGCGGGGTGCATGAGGGTGGCGGTGAGGATGAGCTGGTAGAGGGTGAGGCTGTATTTGTCGGCGATGGGTTGCAGGCTCTGCACGCCTTCGCAGATCTGCTGGAAGCGCTCGCCCTGGAAGTCGGGGTGGTGTTGGCGGAAGTCGTCGAAGGTTTCGGCGCCGGTGTATTTGCCGGTGAGGAGGCCCTTGTGCATGGGTGAGAAGATCATCACACCGACGTTTTCTGCCTGGCAGTAGGGGAGCAGGTCGTTTTCGATGCCGAAGTCGACGAAGCTGTAGGGCGGCTGCATGACTTCATAATTGCCGAGCTTGCGGGCGGCGCGGAACTGCTCGGTGGTGAAGTTGCTGGCGCCGTAGCGGCGGATTTTGCCCTGTTTCTTCAGCGTTTCCAGCGTGTCGGTGATCTCCGCCAGCGGGGTGAGCTGATCGTAGAAGTGCAGCAGGTAGACGTCGATGCAGTCGGTCTGCAGGCGCTTCAGCGACATTTCGCAGCGCTGCATGACGTAGTCGCGCGAAAGGTCGGGGTAGCGGCTGCCGTCGGGGTTGAAGTGGTTGAAGACCTTGGTGGTGACCACCACCTGGTCGCGGGGGACGCGCTGGAGGAATTTGCCCAGCACCGTCTCCGCCAGCCCGTCGCCGTAGGCCTCCGCGGTGTCGTAGAAGTTGATGCCGTTATCGAAGGCCGTCTGCATGGCGGCGATGAGCTCTTCCTCCGGCTGCGGCCCCCAGAAGCGCGGGGAGAGCTGCCAGGTGCCGAAGGAGACGGGCGAGACTTGCAGGCCGGTTGAACCGAACGTTACGCGTGTATTCATATTCGCTCCTTAATTGAACCACAGAGACACAGAGTCACAGAGAGTTTATATTGTCTCTGTGACTCTGTGTCTCTGTGGTTATTCGTTCGAAATGATTAATACCTTGATCTCCCGCGGGTCCAGGTGCTCGGTGCGGGAGAGGACGCCGGCGGGGAGGCGGAAGGTGTTTGTTACGCCGGCGGGATTGAGTTGGGCGATGTGGTAGGTGCCTTCCGAGGGGAGACCGCAGGCCGGGGCGTCGAGCTGGAAGGGGTAGTCGGCCGGCTCGTCGGTGATGTTGCAGAGGATGATGGCGAGTGAGCCGTCCTCCGCGCGCCAGAGGGCGGCGAGGACGCAGGGGAGGGTGGTCGGCTCTTCCTGCTGCGTGTAATCGTACCAGGTCACGGTGGTGGTGGGCACCGGGGCGCTGGGCGGGAGGAGGTTGAGCAATTCGCCGTAGGTGAAGTATTTGCGGGCAGCGTAATGGTACTGGGCGATGCGCTTCAGGTAGGCGGCTTTGCCCTGCTGGCCTTCCTGCCGGTGCAGGTCGGGGGCCATCCAGCCGTTCTGGCAGCCCCAGGTGAAGGCGCGGGCCTGGGCGGCGACGAAGGCGGGCTCGGAGTAGTGCGGGCCGGTGGGGCTGGCGACATACATGGCGTAGCCGGAGTAGACCGCCGGCATCAGCGGCACCTCGTGCGCGCGCGGGGGAGCCCAGGTCAGGTAGCCTTCGGCGCCGTTCATGTAGGGATCGGCGATGCTCTCGGTGGTGAGGGCGGCGCCGCGCTCGATGGCGATCTTCTTCACCTTTTTCAGCATGGCCTGCGTGCCCTGCCACCACCAGCCGCCGCCGCCCAGCGGGTGGCCGTGCGCACGGTCGAAGCAGAGATCGGGCGGGCTGGCGGAGAGCAGGTCGAGATACACCGCGTTCACCCCGCACTCGCCGGTCAGCCGATCGACCAGCCCGGCGATAGTGTCCTGCCAGATCTCCGTGGAGGGGCAAATGTTCGTCATGCGGCCGGATTCGAAGACACCGAGGGGCAGGAAGTAGGGCGCGCCGGTCTGATCCTTCGTCGCCGCCGGGGCGAGCTTCGGGTACTCGGGGTGGTCGTAATCGGCGATGACGGTGTTGATGTAGGGCATCACCAGCAGGCCGGCGTCCACCAGCTCTTCCACCCGCGCCTCAAAGCCGGGGCGGGCGGGGAAGAAGAAGGGGTAATCCTTGTCGAAGATATTGTGGTGCCACAGGTACCAGTGCGCGCCCATCGGCACGCCGTAATAGGCCATGGCGTCGAGCAGCGGCTCGTTGAGCTTGTGCGGATCGGTCTCCGGGTTGTCCCACGCCCAGACCTCGCGCACCCAGAGGGCGGTGTCCTTGATCGACTGCGGCACGTCGGTGCGTTCGGACAGCGGGCCGGGGAACCACGCCTGGTTCAGCACCCACGCGCGGTAGCGCTTGCACGCCGCCAGCCAGCCACCCTGGTGCACGCCGAAGAGCACCGGGAAATGGCCGGGGAAGCCGGAGCCGGTCTCCGCCATGTTCTCCGCGTAGGTGGTCAGGAACAGCTTCTCACCGGGCAAGACCAGATAGCTCTTCGCCCACACCTGTGGGTCATGCGCGCCCAGGTAGAGGCTGCTGTTGCCGTGATCCAGCGAGAGGAAGGGCATCGCCCAATCGTAGGACGGGTAGATGGCGACCGGCTTCATCTCCTTGTCGATGCCGTTGAAGAGGTAGCCCCAATTGTTGGAGGCGTAGGCCAGGTCGTACGCGCCGGGGGCGACCGCGTGGGTCAGGTACGGGAAGCGCACCTCCCACAGGCCCCACAGGTTGCTGTGATTCTCGACGGCGATGCGCCACTCGGCTACCCCGTCGTCGTCCGGCAGGTCGACGGTCACGCGGACCGTCGCGAAGTTGCGCTCGTGCCAGTGGTCGACGCCTTCCCACAACATCGTCGCCCGCTGCCCGCCGGGCACCGCCTCCACCGTCGCCGAGGTGGCCGGCGCCGCCAGGTTGTCCAGCGTCTGCTCGCAGAGCCCGTGCTTGAAGACCAGTTCCCAGAGCCGGTACTTCTCCTGCCCTGGCTGGATATGCTCGACGCCGGTTGTTTTATCCAGCAGGCGAGCCAGCCCCAGGTGTTCGGGAGCGAATTCCAGGCGCACATGCGCGTTTTCGAGGATGAAGTCATCAACCATGTGCCGTCCCCTTTGCCGCTTCAGTATAACGGGGACGGGGGAAGAAGGGAAGGTTGGGCGTTGCGTTTTCGGAGGGGCGGGGCGATAATGGGGGTGGTTGGGTATCCTACCATTGACAGGAGTGGGCAATGGCTGCATGTCATCGCTGTGACCGGTGGTTAAACCCGCAGACAGACGAGATCGTGTATGGGGGCAGGAGCGCGCTGTATTGTTCTCGGTGCGCGCACGTTCTCTATGCGCAACAACAATCGCCGAATATGGTGCGGGCCGCCGTGTATGGGGCACTGACGGCGCTGCTCAGTGCGGTGATCGGCGCCTTTTGCCTGTATTTGGCCATCCAGGGTTTAACGATCATTTTCTTGCTCATGCTGCCTGGCGTATCACTCCTCGGTTATATCATCGGCAAGATCGTATACCTGGGGTCAGGAAAGAAGCGCAGTAAAGGACTGCAATGGCTAAGCGGGATGATCACCTGCGTCGCCTTGTGCGCCAGCCTGGTTTTCGTCGTCTGGCACAGCTTGTTCCCGGCGCATCACGCTGCTACCCAAACCCAGCAGGCACCCTCTTTCAAAACGTTCATCGTCCATGTCCCTACCTTCGCTGAGTCGGCGAAGGCCATGGCGAATCAAACCACAATGCCCACCTTACAGGACATGAGCATTTTAGGGGTCATCTTGCTGGCGCTGGCGGTGTTTTTCGCCTGCAGGCCGGTCGCACCGGAACGCCTGCTGATTTGGAATCAGAAGAGCCATCGATTTCAGCCGTTTCATCCCTCCGAGACATCACCACCGGATGAAAAAGATGATATTACCCCTCGCCAATCAACCGGTTTTCGCGCGGAATCGATAGGGGGTGCGATCTGGAACACGATTATCATTGCATTTACCCTGATGGTGCTGGCCTCCGTGCTCTTTCCGGTTTTTGCCAAAGCACGCCCCAGGCATAGTAATCGCTTATGTAACAGCAACATCCGCCAACTCGCGCAGGCTATGCAGATGTATTCACAAGATAACGGTTTTCAGTATCCCGGCATCGACGGCGGCTCATGGGTGAGCAAAATCGCACCCTACCTTGGCAATAGCGCTTCTATGTTCATGTGTCCGGAGGATTATTCGAGGGAATCCGGCGGAAACAGTTATGCCATGAGCGGGTTGCTGATCCGGGCAGACGAGAAGGGTATCAAAGAACACCAGATAATGTCTCCCTCCGAAGTCGGGTGCGTTGCCGATGCCTACCCGACCGTGGTATATCCGAATGGCCGATTGATTGGCGGGACGCCGCTTGGGGGTGCGGGGATCAATGCGGAGGTGGTGAGCCGGCATTCCGATGGCGCCATCGTCGGCTTTTGCGACGGGCATTCAAAGTATTACCAGGGCGCCATCGATTCGCGGGATCTGGGCAGCGGTGTCGCGCGCGCATTGTACCAAGCCAGTCCGCTGGGTTTGGTCGATAATCCGCTTGCCTGCACGCCTGACTTCTCGGCCAGCCGCACTGCTCCCGATCGAGTGGAGATCGGCGGCGAATTCTGCACGAATACTCTCCTGCGGGCTGCGGCCGAGGCGTGGGAGGTGAAGGCGAAAGCGCCGTGGCATACCTATGGCTTCAAGGGGCAATATGCCACCGCCAAGCGCCCGGCGAATTACCTGTGGGGCACGGGGGACGGGTTGAAGCCGAAGGGTGATGCGATTGCGATTGGCCGCGACGCGGTGGTGATGATTGTGGCGAAGGGATCGCGTATTGCCGAACTGCCCGAGATGCGGAACGGGACATATGAGGTGGGATATGGCGTCCTGCATATATTGCTGACCGCGAATTCCACACGCAAAACGGTGCATGTCTACACCTTCGATGCCAACAGCGGCACGCGGCGGTTCGTCAGCAGGATGCTGGGAGGGCGCAGTACTCCCCTCACGCTCGACAAAAGCGCGGTGACGGTTGCCAACGACCTGGAGATGGTAGAGAAGGTCAGCAACGATCCTTATGGCATCGGTTATTGCTCGTCCGTCTTCGCCGATCCGGATCGGGTGGTCATCCTCGCACTGCCGCGGAATAGGTTTCCAGGTGAGTCAGCGAATTTCTGTTATTACCCACAGAGTGATTCGAAGCACCGCTGGCTCGTCCCCGATTCACCCGACTGGCCGTGGACGCGCATGCTCTACGCCGAATACAGCGGCGCGGCGTGGAAGGCGGATGGGAGCGGGATTGCGAATGTCATGCTGGCGCCGGGCGGGGCGGGGACGAAGGCGCTGCGGAGGGGGCCGTTGTTTGGGACGGGGTTGTGGGGGGCGGAATAACCATCTTGCTCTTGCTCTAATCTCTTGCTCTTGCTCTGAAGAACCTTGCGGCACTGTGTCTCGTGAGCTTCTTCAGAGCAAGAGCAAGAGATTAGAGCAAGAGCAAGATCTTTTTACTCGCGCACCGCCAGGCGGGTTTCGATGGACACCAAGACCTCGTGCATGCTGAAGAAGAGGATGAGGATTTCGCAGGCCATGCGCCAGAGGATGTTGCCGGGGAGGATGAGGAGCAGGCCGTTGACAAGAAGCTTGATATCGGTGAAGGAGCCGGTGTAGGCCTGGTAGATGAAGTAGGACCCGGCGCCGGTGCAGGCGAGGAAGCCGACGAGGTTGAGGAGGCGGATGACCAGCGGGCTGATCATTTTGCGGAAGGCGAAGTAGCCGGCCGGGGGTGCGGGGAGCTCGGGGTGATGGGGCTTGGCGGGCTCCTTGGCGTAGCGCTGGGCGCCGCAACGACCGCAGAAGAGCGTCTCTTCACTCTCATTTTCGAAATAGCAGCGCTGGCATGACCACACGTGACGCAACCTCCGGGATGGTGATACAGGGGGATTATCGGCAGGTGAAGGGAGTTTCTGGAGGGCGATTGTTTCTCGCAAAGGCGCAAAGTCGCAAAGAGATTGAATGCAAAGTGAAAATTGCCAAATGAATTGGCGGGGATGAGAGCTACGTATCAATTTGCGTTTTATTGGTCAGCAGGCGCGGGCGGTTCCGGAGCGGGCGCAGGGTTCTCCTGCGGCGCGGCCGGGGGTTCGGGCTGGGCTGGTTGTGCGGCGGGAGGCGCAGGCTGGGCCGGCGGCGCCGCGGGTTGCTCCGGTTGGACGGCGGGCGGTGCGGGCTGGACGGCGGGCGGTTCCGGAGTCACCGCGGGCGCGGCAGGTTGTGCTGCCGGTTTCGGCTCGGTGGGCGGCACGGGTTGGGTTGGCGGTGCGGCCGGGGGTTCCGGGGTGACCACGGGCTCCGGCGTGGCAGGGGGTGCCGGCTCGGCGGGTGGCACGGGCTGGGTGGGCGGCGCGGCCGGGGGTGCCGGTGCTGCCGGGGGTTCCGGTGCTGCCGTCGGTTCGGGTGGAGCCGGGGGCGTGACGGGCGGCGCGGGTTTGGGCTGGGGTTTGACCAGCAGGGGGGCGGGGTCGGTCAGGTCGGGATCGAGGAGGAGGAGGGCGTCGATCTCGTCGTCGGTGGCGGTGAGGCCGGCGGCGGCGATTTCGGTGCGCCAGCGGGCGGCGCGGGTGGTGCGCTCGACGTTGAGGATGGTCAGCAGTTCGTTGCGCATCTTCGCGGCGTTGTCGGTGTCGCCTTCCCGCTCATAGCCGGAAAGCAGGCTGAGGCGGGCGCGGACCTGGCCGCCGCGGCGATCTTTGGCCGTTTCCCAGCATTCCTTCGCGCGGGCTTCGTCACCCTGGCGGTAATACAGTGTGCCCAGCTCGAGCAGCGCGTCGGCGGTGGGCATGCCGGCGGCCAACTGGCGGTACAGCGCCATGGCCAGCGGGTAATTCCCCGCCTGCCAGGCGACGCGCGCCAGCGCCAGCGAAAATTCCGGATCGTTCGGCCACAGGGCCAGCGCGCGGTTATATGCGCGGATCGCCTCATTCCAGTTGCCCTGCTGCTGATGCAATTTTCCGAGCTGCAGGTAGGCCTCCCGGCAGTTCGGCACTTTTTTGATCGTCTCTTCCAGCGCCATCACCGCGTCGGTGAGCTTGTTGTCGTCGGCGGCGTATTGCGCCACCAGCAGCAGCAGCTCGGTGGTGGACATGGGCGCGGGGAAGTTGGGGCCGAGGTAGCGCGTCAGGGTCAGGCGCGCTTCGTCGCGCACGGCCAGGCGGTGGAAAAGCGAGACGGCGCCGAGGGTGGCCACCAGGTCCTTCGGGTAGCGATCGCGCAGAGTGACGGCGATCTGATAGGCTTGCCCGATGAAGCCGGCGCGGAAGAATCGTTCGCCGGCGAGCAGATACAGCTCGACGGTCTCCGGCCGCGTCTTCGCCAGCTCGGCGGTCAACTGCGCGCACTCGGAGAGGCGATCCGTGTCGCGGTAGAGCAGCGACAACTGCAGCCCGAGCGCAGTTTCCGCCGGCGCCAGCTCACGCCCACGCTTGAGGATGGCTTCCGCTTCCTCCGGAGCGCCGTTGGCCTGCAGCGCCGCGGCGTATTGCTGGGCGGAGAGGTGGTCGTGCTCGCGCAACCAGGCGATGCGGTAGGCGGCGCAGGCGGCGCCGGGGTTGCCGGCCATCATCTGCGCGAAGCCCATCAGCCGGTTGCTGGCGGCGTCGATCATGCTGCGCTGGAGCAGGCGGTCGAGCGGCTCGAGGGCCTGCTGATACTGACCGCCGGAGAGGCTCCACAGCGCCAGCGTGCGGTCCATGGCGAAAGTGCCCTGCTGGCCAGCCTGGCGCAGGGCATCCAGTCCGGGTTCCACCTCGCCGGTGAGCAGACAGAGGTGGGCATAATCGGACACCACCTCCGGATTGGCCGGCGTCGCGACGTACAGCTTGCGCATGGCCTCGCGCGCTTCCGGCAGGTGATTCGCCCGCCACTCCTCGGTAGCCAGCGCGTAGAGGATGGCTTTGTTGTCGGGGTCTTCCTTCGTCAGTTGGCGCAGCTCAAACAGGTTCGCGTTGCGCGCGCCCACCAGGAAGCGGTAATCCAGCTTCAGCGGCGGGAGGATGGCCTGCCACTGCGCGTCCAGCCGGTCAGCCTCCGCCTTTTGCCCGGCGGCGCGGTAGATCTCCGCCAGGCGGCGCAGCAGTTGCGGGTCGTCGGGCACCAAGCGCTGCAGGCCGGCGATGGCGGCGATCTCCAGGTGCACGTCGTTCATCTCGCGCGCCACGCGCATCAGCGCCTGCCAGGGTTCCGGGTTGAGGGGGGCCAGCAGCGTGGCGCGGCGGAATTGCGCCCGCGCCTGCTCGCGCTCGCCCGCCTGCAGCAGGGCATGGCCATACAGGAACTGGCAGCGCCAGTCCTCCGGATACATTGCCGCCGCGTCGCCCAGGTCGGAGACGGCGCGCGCCGCCGGCCCTTCATCCAGGGCAATGGCGCCGCGGAGCAGCAGGATGCGGGTGGGAGACACCTCGGCCAGGGCAGGCGCGAGGAGCAGGCACAGCAAGAGCAGAGCCGGCAGGAGACGCAGCTTCGATGTAGGCATTGATATCGTCATCGTCAATATTGGAAGGTTGGACGAATGGAAGAATGGAAGGATGGAAGACCAGAGGAACAATCAGCTCGACAGTCTTCCAACCTTCCAATCTTCCATTCGTCCAACGTATTACCGGCTTAATAGATTCACGCTCGGCGTCAGGATTCCCTCTTTTACCTGGCCTAAACCGGTAAACTGCCCTTCCACGTAGACGCGGTAGAGGCCGGGGGGGTCGGGGACATCGCGGACCTGGACGCCGTGGCGGTAGGTGTCGAGGGTGGTGTCCGGATTCAGCGCCGGGATGTGCGGCAGCGCTTCATCGGGCGGGCGCAGCCAGTGCATGAGCTCGCCGCGGTTGGCGGCGTCGGCGAGCTCACCGGTGGTGATGGCATCCGGCAACTGGCAGTTGCCCACCGCGGTGCGCGCCAGGAAGCTCAACACACCGCCCACCCCCAGCGCCGCGCCCAGGTCGACGGCCAGACTGCGGATGTAGGTGCCCTTGGAGACGGTGATGTCCGCCAGCAGGCGCGGGTGGGCGCCGAGTTGCAACCGCACCGGGGTGAAGGCGTAAATCGTCACCTCGCGCTCCGGCATCTCCAGCGTCTGCCCCTCGCGCACCAGGTGGTAGGCGCGGCGGCCGTCGATCCAGATGGCGGAGACCTGCGGCGGACGCTGGAGGATAGTCCCGACAAAGGGAGAGATGGCCGCGCGGATCTCCGCCTCGGTCAGGTGCGAGGCATCACGCCGGTCGGTGATTTCCCCCTTGGCGTCGCCGCTGTCAGTGGTCACCCCCAGCAGGAATTCCGCGCGGTAGGATTTCGGGCCGGCGTTGATGTAATCGGCGAGCCGGGTAGCCGTCCCCACGCAGATGGGCAGCACGCCGCACGCCGACGGGTCCAGCGTGCCGGTGTGCCCGACGCGCTTGACCTTGGTGACATTGCGCACGTGGTACACCGCGTCGTGCGACGACATGCCGGGGAGCTTAAATATGTTGATCAGTCCGCAAAGTGGTTCGGTCATCAGTAAGGGAGATCAATTCGACGGGGAGGGGGTGGCATCCTTGTTTCGTGTTTACGCACTGTTGGGGATTGTGGGGTTGTTGAAAAGCCCTTGAAAAACAGGCAAGCCCGTACGTAGTAAGCCACGCAGCCGGGGCGGAGTGGCGTCCGAGTTTAGGTAGGCTCACTTATACACGAACGCCACTCCGCTGCGGCTGCGTGGCTTACTACGTACGAGCTTGCCTGTTTTTCGAGAAACCTTACGTGGTGGATAATTATCTTAAAGGTGTAATCCTATTCAGCCCGAAATGATCACGCGAAGAAGGACCGCATGCAGAACTGGTTATTGATCTCACTGGTCGTCATGTCATCCACGATCCTGTGGCCGTTGAATCGCTGGGCGACGCGGAATCATGCGCGGCCGGAGGCGATGGGATTGATGGTGTCGCTGACGGGGATACCGCTGGCGATCATGCTGGGGTTGGTGATGCACAGCCCGCTGCTGGACCACCGGGCGCTGGCTATCGGGGCGGCGGGCGGCGTGGCGTATGCGGTCGGCTTCGTGCTGATCATCTTTTACTGCCTGCGCATCGGGCCGACCGGGCCGACGGTGACGCTGAACAATATGGGGCTGGTGTGGCCGGTGCTGATCGGGCTGGTCTGGTTTTCCACCGCTACGCCGACCGTGCCGCAATGGGCGGGGTTCGGCTGCACGCTGCTGGCGCTGGGGCTGACCGGCGCCAACCGCAGCAAAGATGAGGCGGCGACGCCGATCACCGCACGCTGGGCGGGGTGGGCGCTGGTGGGCTGGGTTTTTGCCGGCATCTCCATGAGCAGCCAGTTCCTGGACAGCCAGCTTGCCCCCGGCACACCGTTTGCCTTTCTGCTGGGGCTGTTCGGCACGGCGCTGGTCATCTGCCTGGGCATCGCATTGATCAAGCGGAGCCTGCCGCCGATGCGCGTGGAAGTGCTGGCCGGGCTGGGCAACGCCGCCATCAATGTGTTCGGCATCACGCTGACGATTCATCTGCTGGACAAGCTGCCGGCGGCCATCGTCATGCCGGTCACCGTGGCGGGGCCAGTGATATTGATGCTGCTGATCGGCCATTTCGTGCTGAAAGAGCGATTGAACCCGCTGGGGTGGACCGCCAGCGCGCTGGGGCTGGCGGGGATAGTGTGTTTGAGCCTGCCACGATAGAATCCTGCGATCCCAGGAGGTGCGCGTGAGCGAAAACATTCTCCATGCATTGGTTGACCAGGTCATTGAGCTGTATCCGCCGGAGCGCATTGCCCGGGTGCGGGAGCGCACGCGGGCGATGTGGGAGCGGCGACCGGTTGCCGACCGCTTCCCCTACGTGATCTACGGCATGCCGCCGGCGAACGCGCCGGAGCTGCCGGAGGACGCCCACCCCTTTGCGAAGGATGCCGTTTATCAATTACAGGCGATGATCGAGCATGCGGAGTGGGACGACGATTATCTCCCCGGCCTGGCGCCCGGCATCCGGCAGGCGCTCTTCCCCTCCTATTTCGGCTGCACCGAGGAAAAGGCTTCCGATTCCACCCGCACGAAGCCGGCGATCGTCGAGCCGGAGGACGTCTACCGGCTGCCGGAGGTGGGCTTCGGTCCCGGCACTATCGGCGGGGAGATGCTGGACAAAATCCGCTTCTTCACCGAGCTTGCCCGGGGAGAACTGTCTGTGTACGAGCCGGACATCCAGGGGCCGTTTTCCACCGCCAGCCAGATCTGGGGCGTGGAGGAGTTCCTGCTGGCTATTTACGAATACCCGGAGGAGGCGCGGCACCTGATCGACCGCTGCACGGATGTCGTCATCGATTTCGTGAAGCAGGCACGTGCCATTGCCGGCGATGCCTTCGTGCCGTATCACTGCCCCACCGCGCTGTGGTACCCGCCGGAGATGGGGCTGGCATACAGCGAGGACCTGATGGCGGTGGTGGCGCCGGCGGTAGTGCGCGAGTTCATGCGCCCGAGCGTGGAGCGGATCGCGCGTGAGTTCGGCGGGGTGGCGCTGCATTCGTGCGGCCACATCAACCATCTGGCGCGGGAGCTGAGCGACATACCCGGCCTGGTTGGGCTGGACTTCGCCACCTGCGAGACCGACCTGCCGCATTTCCTGGCGGAGGCCGACCCGCGGCTGGCGCTGGCGGTGCACAACAGCCCGGTGAGCTGCCGGGGACTGGAAATTCTGGACGCCCGCGCGCATGTTGCGCACTGCGCCCGTGCTTTCAAGCGTGCCGGCGTGAATGGGATGTGCGTGGTGCTGTTTGGGACGGATAAGTTGGAGGCGCGGAGTGATTCGGGGGAGTTTGCCAGGCTGCTGGCCTGCCCCGGGAAATAAGTTATCGGAGGGAATCTCATGAGTGAAGATACCATTCCGCAATCTGATGTGACCGCCGTGCTGGAGGGCCAGCGCTACCAGGCAGAGGCGCCGGATACCCTCGATCTGACCGAGCGGGCGGCGCTGGCAATCCGGGGGATCGGCAATATACTGGACCCCGATCTCGATTTCACACCGTTCTGGAACGCCTTCTTCTGCACGCCGCGGCCGCACCTCGCGCATATGGGCGATGCGGATATTGTCTGCCAGACGAAGGGCTGCGAGGCGTTTCCCATGCTGCGGCTGATGTGCGGCAACGGCGAATTCCTGGAGGGCGAGGTGGGGCTGCGGCGGAATATTCTCCACCGCATTCAGGACGGGCTCTACTGGGATTTCGTCGACCCCCGACGGCCGTGGCGCAATCAATACGGCGCTGCCTTTTACGGCACGGGCAAGGATGAGGACTTTGCGGTGGTGGCCGCCACCGGACGGGCGATGCGGGCGCTGATGGCCTGGCGGCAGACGGGCGCCGAGGTGCCGGACGCGCTGCTACACTCCATGGTCGCCGGCATGCGGCGGGTGGCGGTCGACAAGGACGATTACTCGTACTATCCGGAAAAGGGCGGGTGGAGCGAGCCGTGCACCTACCCGCGCTCCGGGTGGCTCAACACCGAGGAGTCTGCCAGCGAGACTGACGGTTGTGAGGGATCGGTGACCGCCTACCACGGGCACCAGATTTACGCCGCCGCGCAGTGGTACGCCATGAGCGGCGACCCACAGGCGCTGGAGCTGGCGCGGCGGCTGACGCATTACTGCCTGAAACCATGCTTCTGGGGCGGAGTGCCGGACGAGCACGGCAACCGCGAAGGCATACCCGGCCACGTCGCCCCCTCGTTGCCCGATCCGCCGTATACTGCCGGGTCGGAGCAGGGACACTGGTTCAGCCACTTCCACGCCCGCGCGATTCCGCTGCGCGGCATGCTGGCGTATGGGCGGGCCGCCAATGACGCGCGCGTGCTGGAGTTCGTCCGCCGGGCGTATGAATTCACCCTGACCCAGGGCATCGCGCGCATGGGGTGGATCAACTGCTACCCCGCCGCGCTGGAGCAGGTGGAGGGGTGCGCGCTTGGCGACATGGTGGCGCTGGGCATCCGGCTGTCCGATTACGGGCTGGGCGATTACTGGGACGACGTGGATGCCTTCGTGCGCAACCAGTTGGTCGAGCAACAGTTCACCCGCGCCGACCTGCTGGAACGAGTGGCCGAACAATTTGCCGGCGAGGCGTGGGATGACGGAGGCGAGCCAGCTCACAAGTTCTCCTTTGAGAATGTTCCCCAGCGCTCGCTCGGTTTGTTCGGCGGCACCGCGCTGCCCACCAGCATGCCGCGGCCGTGTTCGATGTTCTGCTGTACCGGCAACGCTACGCAGGGCTTGTATTACGCCTGGGAAGGCTCCGTGCGCGAGGAAGGCGACCGGGCGCAGGTCAACCTGCTGCTCAACCGGACGGCGAAGCTGCTGGATATTGACAGCTACCTGCCCTATGAAGGCAAGGTCATCATCCGAAATAAGCTGGCACGCCGCATTGCCGTGCGCATTCCCGCCTGGGTGAGGCGCCGGGAGTTGAAGGCGGAGGTCAACGGCAATATTTGCCCGCTGGACTGGGTGGGACATTACCTGATCTTTGATGGGTTGCAGGCGGGGCAGGTGATTACGCTGGCCTTCCCGGTGCCGGAGACGACGGCGCAGTATACTGCCAACGCCCATTCCGCGCACGAACAGACGTTTACCTGCACCTTCCGCGGGAGCACGCTGGTGGATATCTCGCCGCGCGATGAGTCGTTGAGCAGTTATCCGATGTATTTGCGCGACTACCTGAAGGGGGAGCGAGCGCCGATGAAGACGGTGGAGCGGTTTGTGGCGGAGCGCTCGATCAAGCTCTGGTGAATCCTGGGAAAATGTGGGATAGTTACCTGATGTCATCGTCCCGCATTATCACCGGACAAAGAAGGGATTTTACAAATGGCAGAAGCTATTCTACATATTCACCTTAAAGACGATGGAGGTATTTTAATTCAGCGTGAAAATGGCGAAAAATCCTGTGTTTCACCTGATGGTCTACGCAAGGATTTATCGCGCATCAAAACACTGCAGGGGAAAATATGCTATAGCCGTGACAACGAAACCTGCGATCCTTCTCTGTTTGTTTATCAAATGTTTGAAGAGATCGTATCATTTGGCATCCCCATACAGCTGGTACCAGCACCGGATGCATTTCAATCATCGACCACTATTGATGGTTATATCCCTCCGCTTGTCTTTGCAGCATACCATAACCAGCTCGAATGGCTTGAAGAATTACTTAGTCGTGGAGTAGATATAAACTATCCGGATGAATATGGTCAGACGCCTCTTATGATGGCAGCATTGCAGAGTCATCTCAATATCCTTGAAATCCTGATCTCGCATGGAGCTAAAGTGGATGCCAGAGATGCAGATGGTAACACCGCGTTGATGTTCGCCGCCCAGACCGGAGATACCGAAATCGTCAAGGCCTTGTTACTGGCAGGCGCAGACCCGAAAATCAAAGGTGCCCGTGGATTTACTCCCTATGATCTTGCCAAACAAAACAAACATAGCGTGATAATTTCATTGCTTCGATAAAGTTTATGGTGGGCAAGTAACCGTTTAGGGCCAAATAGTACCGATGAGCCGTTCTCTCAACAGCATGTCGAGAATTCAGGTGATGTCCCATATTTCACGAGCAGGTCTACACCTGCACCTTCCGGGGCAGCACGCTGACGGATATCTCGCCGCGCGACGACGCGCCGACCAGTTATCCGCTGTACCTGCGCGACCACCTGAAAGGTGAACAGGCGCCGCTTAAAGAAATCGAGCGATTTGTCGCGAGGAAAACGATCGCTTTATGGTAAAATCATAGACAAACTAAACGACAAGTCATTATCACTTCAGTGAGGTTCTTATGCGCATCGCTCTCTTGCTCTGCTTGCTGGCGCTCTGCTGCGCCACCTGGGCTGCCGGCCTGCCACAGTCGGCGGCGGCGACCTTCGCGGTGAACGGCGCGGCGAAGATGCCGGTGGTCACCGGCGCCACTCCCGATCCGCTGACGGTTACGGCCGCCCGCGAGCTGGCCGAGTACCTGTCGAAGATTTCCGGTGGGAAATTCGAGGTGGCGACCGGCGATGGGGCCACCGGGATTGCGGTGGGGACGCCGGCGGATTTCCCGACGCTCGGTCCGGTGGCCGGGCTGGTGACGGACGACCCACTGCGGCGCGAGGACTACCTGCTGCGCACCCATGCGCAAGGCGTGCTGCTGCTGGGCGCCACCCCGCAGGCCGTGCGCGATGCGGTGTGGGACCTGCTGTACCGGCTGGGGTACCGGCAGTTCTTCGAATCGCCGGAATGGGAGGTGATCCCGAACTCGCCGACGCTGCAACTGACAGCCGACTCGCTCGAACATCCGGATTACGCCGTGCGCCGCATCTGGTACGGTTTCGGCACCTGGGATGAGAACAAAGCGATGTATACGGCCTGGTGCGTGCGCAACCGCAGCGCCGAAGCGTTCAGCTTGAACACCGGCCATTCCTACGACGGCTACATCGCCCATAACAAAAAGCTGTTCGAGGCGCACCCCGAATACTACGGGCTGGTGAAGGGCGAGCGCAAATCGTCCAAAATCTGCATCAGCAATCCGGCGGCGCGCCAGGTGGTGATCGACGATGCGATGAAGCAGTTCGCCGCGAAGGCCAGCCAGGATTCGGTGTCCACCGACCCCAGCGACGGCGGCAACTGGTGCGAATGCGCGGAGTGCGCGAAGCTGGGCAGCATCAGCGACCGCGCGGTGACGCTGGCCAACGCGGTGGCGGACGCGGCGAAGGAGAAGTTCGGCAACCGTTATGTGGGTATGTATGCCTACAACCAGCACTCACCCCCGCCGAATATCCAGGTGCACGACAACGTCATCATCAACGTGGCGACCGCCTTCATCAGCGGCGGCTTTACGGTGGATCAGTTAATCGACGGCTGGCAGGCCCACGGGGTGAAGCTCTTCGGCATCCGTGAATACTACAGCGTCAACACCTGGGACCGCGACCTGCCCGGGGCATCCCGCGGGTCGAATTCTTCGTACCTGGTCAACACCATCACCCATTTCAACGAGAAGGGCGCTCGCTTCCTCTCGGCCGAATCCGGCGACTGCTGGGGGCCGAACGGCCTGGGGTATTACCTGGCGTCGCGCATGCTGTGGGACGTGGACGAAGCCAAGCGCGTCGATGAGCTGAAAGAGGACTTCCTCACCCGCGCCTTCGGCCCGGCGAAGGAGCCGATGCGTGTCTACTACGAGCTGACCGACGGCAAGAACAAACCGCTGGTGTGCGCCGACCTGCTGGGCCGCATGTATCGGCAACTGGACGCCGCGCGCAAGGCGACGAACGACCCGGCCGTGCTGGCGCGCATCAACGACCTGGTGCTCTACACCCGGTACGTGGAGCTGTACCACCAGTATGACGGGGCGCGCGGGGAAGCCCGGCAGGCGGCCTTCGAGCAGTTGATCCGGCACGCCTACCGCATCCACAAAACCGGCATGGTGCACTCCTACGGGCTGTACCGTGACCTGGCCAACCGCGACAAGAGCGTGAAGATCCCCGACGAGGCGAAGTTCAACGTGGCGGAGGGGAAAAACCCGTGGAAGAGCACGGCGCCGTTCAGCGAGGCGGACCTGGCGAAGTTCATTGCCGACGGCATTGCCAACAACACGCTGGTCGATTTCACCCCCGTGCAGTTCGGCAGTGAGCTGGTGAAGCCGGCGGGGTTGAAGCTGGCGGAGACGCCGAACGCCATGCCGACCGTGTGGGGAAGCCGCGGCACCAACCGGCTGTATACCTGGATCGATAAGGCGCCGGCCGTCATCCGGCTGAAGGTCACCGGGGGCACCATCTACCAGGGACGTCCTGATGTGACGATCCGCCTGTTCCCGGCCGCGGAGGCGGAGGGCAAGGCGGTGGCGGAGGCGGCGGCGCCGACCGATGAGCAGTCGCGCGACATCGAGCTGAAGACCAACTTCACCGGCCTGCACGTCATCGAAATCTCCGACCGCATGGCGGGCATGAAGGTAGAGTGGGAGGCCGGGCAGCCGTTGACGCTGGAGATGAGCACCGCGCAGCGTTACGACGCCGGCCAGCAGCTGTTCTTCTTCTACGTGCCGAAGGGGACGAAGGTGATCGGCGGCCTCTCCAGCGCCGACGGCACCCTCATCGATCCGGACGGCAAGACCGCCACCAAGTGGGACGGCGGACGGGAATACTTTTCCGTGCCGGTGCCCGCCGGCACGGACGGCAAGCTGTGGTCGTTCAAAGCCATGCTGGACAAACGCGAGCTGGCGCTGCAGACGGTGCCGCCGTATATCGCGCGGAGCGCGCAGGAGCTGCTGCTGCCGAAAGAGGTGGTGGAGAAGGACGGAAAATAAACATCGATCCTGGGATCGCAGGCGTCCCGCGCCTGCCTTAACAGGAAAAGTGGTAACAATGGCGCCGCCCGTCTCTTTTCTTGCTCGCCATTATCACGGGCATGAAAGAGACAGACGGCGCCATATTTATTACTTCCACTGTTAAGGCAGGCGCGGGACGCCTGCGATCCCAGGAGGGAATATACTGACTACGCAGAAAGAGTGATACCGGGCAGCTGCGCTGCAACCAAACACGAAATCTGCGCGCAGTGGCGAGAACTCGACAGTTAGTAAAACAGAGGTATTTCCATGAACGAAAAAGAGCGATTTTTCGCGTGCATGCAGTATCAGCCGGTGGACCGGGTACCGTTCTGGGCGTGGGGTGGGTGGCCGGAAACGGTCGAGCGGTGGCAGACCGAGGGATACGACCCGGCGGTATATAATCCGGAGGCTCTGGCGGACCAGCGGCAGGCGCACGGCGGCTGGTTCTTCCCCACCCCGCCCTTCGAGCACACGGTGGTGCAGGAGGACGACGAGCACGTGCTCTACATCAACCACGAAGGCATCCTCATGCGCGAGATGAAGCGCCACCGTTTCAGCTCGATGCCGCAGTTCGTGAAGTTCCCGGTGGAGACGCGCGACGAGTTCCGCACGTTCTGGAAAGAGCGGATGCAGCCGGACCTGACGCAGCGCATCGGCCCCAACTGGCAGCAGACGCTGCGCGAGATCCGGGAACAGCCGGTGCCTTTCCAGATCATCTCCGACCGCTGGGGCGGTTTCTTCGGCCCGCTGCGCAACCTGGTGGGCGTGGAGAACCTGTGCACGCTGTTCTACGATGACCCGGCCTTCGTCGAGGAGATGATGGACGCCAACGCGGACTTCATCATCGCCATCATGGGACAGATTCTGGACGTGGTGTCGGTGGACGCCTTCGCCTTCTGGGAGGACATGGCCTTCAAGACCGCGCCGCTGCTCTCGCCGGAGTTGGCGCGTCGCTTCATGCTGCCGCGCTACAAGCGGGTGGTGGAATACCTCTCCGGCCGCGGCGTGCCCTTCATCGGGTTGGACAGCGACGGTTTCATTCACCCGCTGATCCCGGTGTGGATGGACGCCGGCTTGAATTTCCTCTACCCCTTCGAGGCGCAGGCGGACATGGACGTGCTGGATGTGCGCAAGAAATACGGCAAGCAACTGCGCATCTGGGGCGGCTACGACAAGCGCGCTATCGCCGAAGGCCCCAAGGCCATCGACACCGAGCTGGAGCGCGTGCGCCCGCTGATGGAAGAGGGCGGCTACATCCCGCACACCGACCACTCCTGCCCGCCGGATATCTCGTATCCGAATTACTGCTATTATCTGGAGCGGATGCATAAGGTGTGCGGAGGGTAAGATTTTGCAGGCGGTGGAAGTGTGATTCTCAGTCTGGAAGGGTGCGAGAGCCCCGCCGGTAATAGGTCAGCTTACCGGGATGCGGGCGGGGCTCTCGCACCCTTCCAGACTGAGAATCACGCTTCCACCCCTTGCCTGCATCCAAGGGTAGTTCGATGCCAATCATAGACAACAGCGGTATGAGCGTGGAGGAAGAGAAACTGTGGCTGCGCACCTGGATCGAGGTGTCGGTAGCCGCGTTGCAGGACAATTATGCGACGTTCCGGGGACTGATCGAGCCGGGGTGCCGGCTGATGGCCATCGCCAAGTCGAACGCCTACGGGCACGGGCTGATCGATTACAGCCGCACCATGCAGGCGCTGGGCGCCGATTGGATCGGGGTCGATTCCATTGTGGAGGCGGTGAAGCTCCGCCAAAACGGCATCACGGCGCCGATCCTGGTGCTCGGTTACACGCTGCCGCAGTGGTTCGCGATGGCGATGGAGCAGCAGATCAGCCTGACCATCTCCACCCGCGACTCGTTGCGGCAGATCGCGCAGCGCCGACTGTCCGCGTTGCGGCTGCACCTCAAAATCGATACCGGCATGCACCGGCAGGGATTTCAGCCCGACGAGCTACCGGAGGTTTGCCGCTTCATCGCCGAGCATGATATCACCGGTCAGGTGGAGGGTATCTACACGCACTTCGCGGCGGCGAAGAACCCGGCGTTCCCCGCCGACACACAACAGCAGCTCGCGCGGTTCACCGAGGCGATCAACATTGTGGAGGCCGCCGGCATGCGCCCAATCCGGCACGCCTCCGCCACCGCTGGTACGCTGGTCTTCCCGGAAACGCATTTCGACATGGTGCGCATCGGCATCGGCCTGATGGGCTACTGGCCGTCGCACGAAACGAGGGCCTGCTATGCCGACCGCGTGCACCTGCGTCCCGCGCTGACCTGGAAAACGATCGTGACCGAAGTGAAAACGGTGCGCGAGGGCGAGGCTATCGGCTATGACTTCACCGAGAAGCTGCCGCGAGACTCGACCATTGCCATCCTGCCCATCGGCTATTGGCACGGGTACCGGCGCAGCCTGTCCGGCATCGGTCACGTGCTGGTGCACGGCCGGCGCGCCCGCGTGATGGGGCGCATCTCGATGGACATGATCTGCATCGACGTCACGGATTTCGAAGGCGTGCAGTGCGGCGACGAGGTGACGCTGATCGGCAGCGACGGCGCGGAGGCGGTGGAGATTTACGAGCTGGCGCGCCTTTCCGAAACCTCGTGGTATGAAACGATCACGCAGTTGAATCCGCTGATCAAAAAGTTTTACCTGTAACCGGTGCTGATGTTACGTGAAGCGCCTTCGCCGGGTGTGGGACATCCGCAAGTTATCGCAAGGATGCGAATTCTCGGGTTCCGGAGCGACGAGATGTCGCCCGAAATTACTCCCTGGTGATCTTCAGTTTGAAGGTTTGCTGCTTGATCGACTGATCGACGTTACCGTAAACGTCGTCGCCGCCGATATGACCGACCACGATAATTGTCCCGTCCGCGAATTGGAACCCCTTCGGATAGTACGGCGTGCCGGGGATGTCCAGGCGATGCCATGTTTTCCCCACATCCACCGTCCAACGGATCCCGTCGGTACCCAGATGCAGAATGATGTTTTCCTTCGTCATGATGAGGAGCGGATAGCCGCTATGCGGAATATCGGCCAGCGTGGGCGCTTCCGGAACGAAGGAGTCATCCTGCTTGCGCGTAATGCTCTGGTTCCGGATACTGTAGAAGTGGCTGGAGCCCATCAGGCAAGCCCCGGGCGGGAGTATCTCGAGTTTCTTCTCGGGGTAGAATTCCGACCGATGCACCCAGAACAGGTCGCCGTTGGGCAGCTCGACGAAGTCGCTCTCTTCGCACATTCCCTGTTCAGGCGTGAGCAGCGGGACCGGTGCGCTCCAGGTTTTCCCCTTGTCCCTGGAAATGAATAGCATTTTGCGCATAGGCCCGTCACCCAGCCAGGGGATTTTCTCGCCACGGCGCCAGCATCCGGCCATGAGGATCAACCGGCCGTCACGCAGCTTGCGGATATTCGTAGGCCAGGCGCACCAGGTGTCGTTCGGCACGATGTCGATCCGCCGGCTCCAGGTATTGCCCCCATCCGTCGAACGTACGATATATCCGGTATCTTTGCTAGCGTCAGAAGGCCAAACCGGACGTATGAGCGTTTGACCGCGGTCCAGCACTGCCATGCCGCGGCACGACTCCCGGCTGACCTGGTAGATGCCGCCTCCGCCGCTGCTTTCAGCCGATACCTGGCGAGGCACCAATTTCCAGGTTTTGCCCTTGTCGTTGCTTTCGAGCAGCGGTACCTGGGATGTCGGATTATCTTTCGGCCCGGTGAGCTGGCGAAAGTCACAAAAGATCTTGTGGTCGTTGATGCGCCACAAGCCGACCCAGGCGGTATACCCCGGCGTCTCCGGGGAGTGGTAGATTATTTTCTCCTGATAATCGACCGCCTCGACATTTACGATGATCCGGCTTTTTGCCTGACTACCCGCCAGCGCAGCCAGCACCAATGCCAGGACGAGCATTACTCGATATGCATCCATCATCGCTCCTGTGTGACTACTCAAGCAGCCTTCTTCGAAGCTTGCCAGCACCGGGAAATCCGAGAGGCATTCCTCTGTTGAAAGAGACGCTGTCATTATATACCGGATGTGTTAATAGTAAAATCATGTTGTCGAACGAAAGGATGGATCAAATGCTTGCCATTGGCTGAATGAATAGCCGGAAAGCCAAATTTCTGTTATCATGATGGTAATATCTCGCTATCCTGTCGGAAAAAATCCGATGGTGCGTTATTTGCACAACGAAATTGGCAGTGATCGTGGAATGAACAAGCGGACACGGCGCCCAGACACAGGGCGGCTGCGCCGCAACCGACCACGAAATCTGCGCGAAGCGGCGAAAATCGAGGATGAGTAGAACAGACGCGGGTCAACCATCGCAGTACCAGCCCTCCGGTTTACGGTCTCACGCGCGCGAGGTCGCATTCATGCCGACATTTTGGGGGAAATGGCGCCGATGGCGTCGATTCATACGACGTCAGGTCGATATTACCGGCCTGGTGTTTCTGGTGGTCACCATCCTGACGGTTGCGATGTTCTCCTTCTCGCGCGACTCGCTGATCATCTCGCTGCTGTTGATGCTGCCGTTGGCCTTGCTGGGCACCTTCGGCGGATGGGGCGCCGGGGTGATGGGCGCCACCGTGGCCTGCCTGCTTACCACGCCATTTTTCCCGCTGCTCCAACCCGCGCTCCCCAATAATTTATGGATCGCCTTGTGTGGCTGCTATCTGCTGTTCGGCGCGCTGGTTGGCCTGCAAGGCGCCATGATCCGGCGGCAGGCGAAGGTGTCCGTCGACGCCATCGAGGAAAAGCTGAAGCATGCCCGCGCCTCCGCTGAACGCTATGAAGCGATGCTGGAGGAGATGAGCGAGGGGCAGGAATTCCTGGCGCGGATGAACGACGAGCTGGCCATCCTCAACAACATCGCCACCGCGGTGAACAGCTCGCTGGACATCAGAGAGGTACAGCATACCGCCATGGCGCACGTCGGCGGACTGCTGAATATCGACGAGGCGCAGATTTACTGGATCGACGATGACGGCGGACATTTCGAGCTGCTGGCCGCACGGCCGCTGACCGATGAGCAGGTGGCAGAGGCGCGCAAACTGTCACTGGACGAAGGGCTGCTGGGCCGGATGGTGAAAACCCAGGACGCGGCGGCGATCAGCGAGACCACCCATGACCTGAACCAACGGCCGCCAACGATGAGTGCCGACGTCAGAAGCATTATCGCCATCCCGCTGCGCACGCGTTCGCGCCTGTTCGGCGCGCTGGTGCTGGGGCGCAACAGCGGCCGCAGTTTTTCGGAAGACGACGAGAAATTCCTCGGCTCGGTGGGGCGCGTGCTGGCGCTGGCCATCGAGAACGCGCGGCTGTTCACCGAGACGCAGGAATTGTCGCTGGCGGATGACCTAACCGGGTTGGCCAACCGGCGCATGTTCAACCTGCAGTTGACGGCGGAGATCAACCACGCGCGGGTGTCCGGCGAGCGGCTGTGTCTGATCATGTTCGACCTGGATCACTTCAAACTGGTGAACGACCGCTACCTGCACCCAACCGGCGACCAGGTGCTGCGCTGGTTCGCCAAGGTTGTGCAGGAGGACATCCGCGGCAGCGACCTGTTCTGCCGGTACGGCGGCGAGGAGTTCGCGCTGATCGCGCCCGACCTGACGCTGTCGGATGCCGCCGCCGTCGGCCGCCGCATCGCCCGGCACATCGCCTCCACCCCCTTCGTGAAGGATGACGGCGTAGCCATCACCATCACCGTTAGCGCGGGCGTGGCCTGCCTGAATGAGGAGGTGACCACGGCGGAGGCGTTGGTGAAAGCCGCCGACCAGGCGCTGTACCTGGCAAAAACGCTAGGCCGCAACCGCGTGGAGATGGCGGAGCAGGAACGGCCACTGGTCGAAACGGAAGCGTAGGGTCAATGCAAAATGCAAAATGCAAAGTGCAAATTGTGTAGGCATCTGGTAGAATGTAGCCTGTAAAGGTGTGTAAATTTCACGGCTTTATTCCAATTTGCCTTTTGCACTTTGCATTTTTCATTTTGTATTCATTATGATCCAACTGCCGCCCGATCACTTCGGTTTATATATACACGTCCCCTTTTGCGTCCGGAAATGCCGGTATTGCGACTTTCCGTCGCGGGCGCTGGGCGGGGAGCGGGAGGTGGTGGAGCGCTACCTGCAGGCGCTGGCGCGGGAGGCGGAGGCGCGGCGGGGTGAATTCACGCGACCGGTGCACAGTGTCTTCATCGGCGGTGGTACGCCAACGGTATTGTCGCCGGCGGAGCTGGCGCGGTTGTGGGACGAAGTGATTGCGCCTTTCCCGCTGGCGCCGGGGGCGGAGGTGTCATTGGAGGCGAACCCGGGCACACTGACCGCGGAGCATGCGGCGGTGCTCGCCGAGTTGCCCATCACACGGGTGAGCCTGGGCGCGCAGAGCTTCGACGCGGATGAGCTGGCCATGCTGGGACGCATCCACTCGCCGGCAGAGGTGGAGGAGAGCGTCGCCCTGCTGCGCGCGGCGGGCATCCCCGGCCTCAACCTGGACCTGATTTACGGGCTGCCCGGACAGACGGCGGCGAGGTGGGAGGCCTCGTTGCGGCGTGCGCTGGCGCTGCGACCGGACCACCTGTCCTGTTATTCACTCATTTGCGAAGAGGAAACTCCACTCTCGCTGGATATTGCAGCAGGAATTTTATCCTTACCAGGCGAAGAGGAAGAATCAGGCATGGCGTCGCTGACCACCGCGCTCATCGCAGAGCACGGCCTGGCGCCATACGAGGTGTCCAACGCCGCGCGTCCGGGCGCGGCCTGCCGGCACAACCTGGGCTACTGGCTGGGCTGCGATTATCTCGGGCTGGGCCCGGCGGCGGTCTCGGCGGTTGGCGGGTTACGCTGGCGCAACGAAGAGGACATCGGCAGGTATGCCTGCCGCGTTGCGGCCGGCGGTACCGCCGTGGGGTATGCCGAACGCTTATCCGCGCCGGCGCGGCTGCTGGAGCGGGTGATGCTCGGGCTGCGGCTGTGCGCCGGGTTTGACCTGGCGGCCGCGGAAGCCGAATGCGGCTGCACGCTGCAGGCGCTGGCGGGCGGGACAGTCCGCGCATTGATCGAGCAGGGATTGCTGGCACGAGATGACAGCCGGCTGTGTCTGACACCGGCGGGATATCCGCTGGCCAATCAGGTGGTAGCGCAGTTGATGGCTTGTATGGAACAGCCCGTGTGACGGGCCGATGGGTATTGTACTTCGGCAGATTGAATCCGCCGAAATCGTGCATACTCAAAAAGGTGGCAAATGACGGCAACATCATGCTGCCACGGTACTAGACAAGGGAGGACATCATGAGCCGATATTGCCTCTTCGTGCTCGGCGTGCTGCTCGCGCTCTGCTCGGCGGCGCAGGCCGTGGAAGATATTTCGGTGCTCTACAACGGCGAAAAGCAGTTGTCCCGCATCAAAATGGGTTTCTGGGGATACCGGCCGATCAACCTGACGGAAGGCAGCCCCTTCGAGCCGATCCGCCTGGCTGCCAACCGCCGGTACTATGGCCTGAAGATTGTGTCGGTCGGTCGTTATGAGGGTGTGCGCTTTGATTTCACGACTCCGATGGACCTGTCCTCATTCATCGGCGATAAAGACGCGTTCCTGGAAGTCTACCTGCGTTCGACCTCGCAGGGAGCGGCGGTCGGCCCGGTCGTCTCGCCGGCCGGCGGGTCGGATGCCATAAACACGATTATCCATCCAAATGGCAATGTATATCGTCCGGACGGCCTGCCGAACCAGCCGAATCGCAGACGCTACCGTCCGGACCCGGACGCCATGCCTGGCGACATGCCGCCAGGCATGTATCCCGAGATGACGCTGCCGCCAGAGGCAGACTACCCCATTGATGAAGGGTTGCCGCCCACCGACGCAGACGGGACGATCGTACCGGGACCCGACGAGACGGTGTCCGGCGATGTCAACAATCCGGAGAAGAAACCGCTAACCGTGCCGTTACCGCAGCTCAAGAACATCCGCATCACCTTTTACACGGAAAAGGGCCAGGGGATGCTGGTGGTGACGCCGGACCAGTTCTATCCGAAGGAAGAGATCAACAACTTCTGGGTGCGCATCGGCATTCCGTTGTCGCAGATCCAGAAGGGCCTGCCTATCGGCGGGAAACTCTACCGCATGGTCATCACCTCGGATGAGCCGACGGAATTCCTGGTGGGCCGGCTGGCCTTCGTGCGCGACAGCGACCCCATCCAGGCGAACCTGTTCGTCTTCCCGCCCTTCCTGGAAGCGAAACGGAGCATCTTTTTCGCCTCTCGCGTGGAAGCGGGATTGACGCCGTATGAAGTGCAGTGGGACTTCGACAGCCAGGCCGGTGAATCGGTCGACGCCGTCGGCGAGCGGGTGACCTACACCTACCCGGCCGAGGGTCTGTATACCATCACCTGCACGGTTCGCGACAAAACGGGCGCCAAAGAGCCGGTGGTGTCCAAGCTCGAGGTGAAGATCAGCCGGCCGTTCGAAGAATAACACGTTGGAAGAATGGAAGATTGGAAGAATGGAAGCAGGAGCTCCGTTTTTAGCTGCAGGCGTCTCCCGCCACTTTTTTCACATTTTTTCGTGGCTTAGCAGGAGTTTCCGCGACAGGCAAGAATTTTCATAACAAGAGTCGCTCACTATTGTTATGG